>Ga0209023_10000532_pt1 | contig 57570 bp, 59 predicted proteins | sample LakOneMetagenome_FD_187468 | JGI IMG/M metagenome (GOLD analysis project Ga0209023, IMG submission 187468) | Freshwater and sediment microbial communities from Lake Erie, Canada (SPAdes) (version 2) | ecosystem: Environmental > Aquatic > Freshwater > Lentic | place: Lake Erie, Canada... | reverse complement strand
GGCCGGGTTGAGGATGATGATCGCGCGGCCCTTCCAGGCGCCGCCGACCGCCTCGACGCCGGCCGCCGTGGTCTCGGTGAACTCGTCGATGTTGGCGCGGGTGCCGGGGCCGGCGGACTTCGACGCAACGGAGGCGACGATCTCGGCGTAGGGAACGTCGGTGACGCGCGAGACGGCATAGACGATCGGGATCGTCGCCTGGCCGCCGCAGGTCACCATGTTGACGTTGTCGGCCATCTCGTGGGTCTCGAGGTTGATGGCCGGCACGACGTAGGGGCCGATGGCGGCCGGGGTGAGGTCGACCAGCTTCTTGCCGTACGGCGCGAGCTTGGCGGCGTTGGCCCGGTGGGCCCCGGCCGACGTCGCGTCGAGCACGATCTTGATCTCGTCGAAGTCGTCCTTGGCGATGAGCCCGTCGACGCCCTCGTGGGTCGTCCAGACCTTGAAGCGGCCGGCGCGGGCGAGCCCGTCGGAGTTGGGGTCGATGCCGACCATCGCCGCGATCTCGAGGGTCTTGGAGATGCGCAGGATCTTGATCATCAGGTCGGTGCCGATGTTGCCCGAGCCGATGACGGCCACCTTGGTCTTCTGCTGCTCACTCATGAGCTCACTCCCCTTCCTGGGATGACGTGTCGTCGGAGAATCGGGCGGTCACCGTGCCGAGGCCGGTGATCTCGGCGGTGACCACGGCGCCGTGCGGCACCACCGCCATGGGGCCGAGCGCCCCGGAGAGGACGACCTGACCGGCGCGCAACGGCTCGCCGAACTCGCGAGCCTTGAGAGCCAGCCAGGACAGGGCGTTGAGGGGGTCGCCCAGGCACGCGGCGCCGTTGCCGCTGGAGACCTGTTCGCCGTTGACCGACATGGTCATCTCGACCTCGATCGGCTCGACCTCGTCGAGCGTCCGGTGGTCGGCGCCGAGGACGTAGAGGGCGCTGGAGCCGTTGTCGGCCACGGTGTCACCGAACTTGATGTTCCAGTCGGCGATCCGGCTATCGACGATCTCAAGCGCGGCGACGGCGTACTCGACCGCCTGACGGCACTGCGCCGCGTCGAGCGGCCCGTCGACGAGGTCCTCCTTGAGCACGAACGCGACCTCGGCCTCGGCCTTCGGCTGGATGAGCCGCGACATCGGGATGGTCGCCGACTCGGCATAGCCCATGTCGTCGAAGAGCATGCCGAGGTCGGGCTGGTCCACCCCGAGCTGCTCCTGGACCGCCTTGGAGGTGAGCCCGATCTTGCGGCCGACGACCACGGCGCCCTCGGCGAGGCGCGCGGCGTTGACCCGGGTCTGGACGGCATAGGCCTTGACGATGTCGGCCTCCCCGATCAGGTCGCGGACCGGCTCACACGGGATGCCGCTGTCGATCGCCTTCAGCAGGCGGTCTGCGGCTGCGACGACGCTGGCGTCGCTGCTCAGGTCGGGAGTGCTCATGCAGGTCTCCTCGCGGGGTTCGTGTGTGACGACCACCACGATGTTGCTCAGCCGGTCGAGATGGGTAGCGACACGTTCCACTCACCGGAACCCTTCGCCGAAGTGGGAGGCGCGGCCCACCTCGCGGGCTAGTGGGCGCGCAGCTCCTCGCGGCGGGCGAGGGTGGCGGCGATCCCGGCCGCGGCGGCGCGGACCGACGCCGCATGGCTCTGGGGGTGGAAGCGGGTGATCGGACCGGTCAGGCTGATCGCCGCGACGGGGTGGTCGGTGGCGTCGAGGATGGGTGCGGCGACACAGACGACGCCCGCGACGGACTCCTCGAACTCGAAGGCGACCCCGGCCTCCACGATCGAGTCCAGCTGTTGGCGCAGCCGGCCAGGGGCGGTGATCGTCCGGGAGGTACGGCGCTCGAGCGGTGCCGTCAGCACGTCGACCCGGACCTCCTCACCGGCGAAGGCGAGCAGGGCCTTGCCGATGGCGGTCGAGTGCAGGGGCTGTCGACCGCCGATCCGCGAGGGCGCCTGGACCTGCCGGTGTCCGGTGACCTTGGCGAGATAGACCACCTCGCGAGCCTCCCGGACCCCGAGGTGGACCGTCTCGTGGGTCCGCTCATAGAGGTCCTCGAGGAACGGTGTGGCGACCTCGAGCAGCGTCCGTTCGAGGGACGCCAGCATCCCGAGCTCGAAGAGCAGCCGCCCCAGGTGGTAGTCACCGTCACGACGCTCCAGCAACCGGGCGGTCACGAGGTCACTGGCGATCCGGTGCAGGGTGCCCTTGGCGAGTCCGGTCCTGCGCTGCAGCTCGGCCAGGCTCAGCCCGCCGTCCTCGGCGGTGAACGCATGCAGGACCGCCATCGCCTTGCCCAGCACGCTGGCCCGATCCAGCCCACCCTCGACCACAGCCGGAGCCTAGCCCTCCGGGCCTCCGGTCTCGGCGCGGCCCATGGCCGCCATCCTTAGGCTGTGGGTATGGATGCGAGCACCTGGGACGAGCGGTACGCCGCCCGCGAGCTGATCTGGTCGGCGGAGCCGAACGTCTTCGTGGCCCGCGAGTGTGCCGACCTCCCGCCCGGTCGCGCGGTGGACCTCGCGGCCGGTGAGGGCCGCAACGCCATCTGGCTGGCCCGCAGGGGCTGGGACGTCACCGCGGTCGACTGGTCAGGAGTGGGACTCGACAAGGGTCGGCAGGTGGCCGGTGACACCCGGCTGACCTGGCAGCAGGCGGACGCGACCACCTGGCAGGCCGACGAGCCGGTCGACCTGACGGTGATCGCCTATCTCCAGCTGTCGGAGCCGTCCCGCACCGCCGCCGTACGCAACGGCTTCGACGCCCTCGCACCCGGGGGCACCTTCCTGCTGGTCGGCCACGACTCCACCAACCTGACCGAGGGCACCGGCGGGCCGCAGGACCCGAGCGTCCTCTACACCGCCGAGGACGTGCTCGCCGATCTCGGTGACCGCGCGTTCGAGACGGTGATCGCCGAGCGGGTGTCGCGCGTCATCGCGCCGGCCGTCGATGAGGGATCCCACCAGCACCCGGGCGACGCCGAGCGCGTGGCCTGGGACTGCCTGGTGCGGCTCGTCCGCCGCTGACCGAGGCTCAGCCGACGGTGCCGTCGTCGTCCGGGCGGCGGTCGTCGGACAGGTCCTCGTCCGAGGCCGGCACGTCGCCATAGACACCGGCGTCCTTGGCGGCCTGCGCCTTGCGGAGCTGCTTGAGGAAGCTGAACGCCAGGAAGACCGCGGCCAGGATCAGCACCACGAACACGATCGCGCCCCAGGGCCCGGCGACGACGTCGTTGTCCTCCGGGACGGGGTCGTCCGCCAGGATCAGCCCGACTCGGGACACGAGGTCGATCACTCCAGTCAGCATGGCGCCAGTCTGTCAGGCCTCGACCCGCACGGCGCGCTCGCCCTCACCCGAGGTGACTCTCGTCGATCCCGGCGAACAGGTCGTCCTCGGGGAGCGGACTGTCCACGTGGCTCACGACCAGCTCGTAGTCCTCGTGGGGCCACACCTGCTCTTGGAGCTCGCGCGGGACGGCGAACCAGGGACCGTCGGGGTCGATCTGGGTGGCGTGGGCCATCAGCGCCTGGTCACGCACCCCGAAGTAGTCGCCGCACCGCACCTGCGTGGTGATCCGGGAGTCCCAGTCGGGGTCGACCTCCCACTCCGCGAGCCGCTTCTCATAGGGCGACGTGAGCCCGTGCGCCACCATCGCGTCGTGCAGCGCCTGGGTGCGTGGCCGGTTGAACGTGTGGTGGTAGTAGAGCTTGAGCGGCTGCCACGGCTCCCCGGCCTCGGGGTAGCGGGTCGGGTCACCGGCGGCGTGGAACGCCTCCACGCTGACCCGGTGGCACATGATGTGGTCGGGGTGCGGATAGCCGCCTCGCTCGTCGTAGGTCGTCACGACGTGGGGCTTGCACTTGCGTATCAGGGCGACCAGGGGTGCCGCCGCGTCCTCGACCGGGGTGGCCGCGAAGCAGCCGTCCGGGAGCGGCGGCTTGGGGTCGCCGTCGGGCCAGCCGGAGTCGACGAAGCCGAGCCAGTCCTGGGTGACGCCCAGGATGTCGCGCGCCCGGTCCATCTCCTGCCGGCGCACCTCGGAGATGTTGTCGAGGATGTCCGGGCGGTCCATGTTGGGGTTGAGGATCGACCCGCGCTCACCGCCCGTGCACGTGACGACGTGCACGTCGACGCCCTCCGCGACATAGCGCGCCGTCGTCGCCGCTCCCTTGCTCGACTCGTCGTCGGGATGGGCATGGACGTGCATCAGGCGTAGGCCGGCACGCGGGCCCTCGCGAAGGGCGTGACTCTCGTTGGGGTCGTCAGGCACGCGCTCCATGCTAGATGCGAGCATGGAGCGGTGAGCGCAGCCGACGACATGCTGGATGCCCGCTACGGCCGAACCGGCGCCCGACGCCGGTGGCCGCTGCTGGTCGTGGTGCCGATCGTGATCGCCTTCCTGGCGTGGGTGGCCTGGGCCGCGTGGGTGCACTCGACCCCCCAGGTCGACTCCGAGCTCACCGGCTGGCAGGTCGTCGACGACCACGCGGTGACCGCCACGGTGCACGTGCGCCTCGACGCGGACGCCGACGCCCGCTGCCTGGTACGCGCCCTGGCCGAGGACCACACCCCGGTCGGAGACCTCTCGTGGGTGCCGACCGACGGCCTCAACGAGGTGTCGATCCGCACCGAGCGGCAGGCCACCGCGGTCGAGCTGGTGGGCTGCACGACCCCCGACCAGAAGCAGGCGCGCTAGCCGGCGACGCTCCGGCCCACGCGGGATCGAGCGCGGCTCCGGAGAGCGTTCCCGAGGGACACTCTGGGTACACATTGCTAGACTGGTCCGTCATTGGTCCCACGGGCTGAGCAAGCAGCCGAGTCACGACACGCGGACAGCCGCCCCCGACGTACGCCGTCCGGGACCCGACCACAGACCCGACGACGTAGCCCGTCTATGTCACACAGCAGGAGAGCATCCCCATGACCCAGTCGAGCGATCAGGACACCATCTGGCTGACCCAGGACGCCTACGACAAGCTGAAGGCGGAGCTGGACAACCTGCGCGGCCCGGTCCGGCAGGAGGTCGTCGCGCGGATCAGCGCCGCGCGCGACGAGGGCGACCTGAAGGAGAACGGCGGCTACCACGCCGCCAAGGACGAGCAGGGCAAGATCGAGGCCCGCATCCGCCAGCTCGAGGAGATGCTGCGTCGCGCCGAGGTCGGCGAGACCCCCAAGGACGACGGCGTGGTCGACCAGGGCATGAAGGTCACCTACCGCTTCGTCGGCGACGACGAGACCGAGACGTTCCTACTCGGTCACCGTGAGATGGAGGACGGCACCATCGCCGTCTTCTCCCCCCAGTCCCCGCTCGGCAGCGCGATCATGGGCGCTCGCCGCGGCGACACGGTGAGCTATGTCGCCCCCAACGGCAAGACGCTCCAGGTGGAGATCGTCGACGCTGTTCCGTTCACGGGCTGACGACGCTGCGGCGCAGCCGCTACCCGACCAACCGGTAGCCGCACTCGACGAGCCGGGCCTTGAGGGCCTCGGCATGGTCGGTGCCCCGCGTCTCGAGCTGGAGCCCCACTTCGACCTCGTGGAGCTGGAGATCCGGTGAGATCCGCTCGTGGACCAGGTCGATCACGCTCGCCCCGGCGGCGGCCACCTCGGTGAGCAGGCCGGCCAGGCCACCGGGGAGGTCGGAGATGACCACCCCGAGGTAGAGGAACCGGCCGGACGCGGCGAGGCCGTGCCGGACGACCTTGCCGAGGAGCAGCGGGTCGATGTTGCCGCCGGAGACGACCGCGACGACCGGCGTCTCGAAGCCCCCCGGGTCGCTGGCCAGCGCGGCGACCGCCGCTGCCCCCGCGGGCTCGACGACCTGCTTGCTGCGCTCGAGGAGCCCGACCAGCGCCCGGGCGAGCGCATCCTCGGAGACCGTGATGACGTCGTCGACGTAGCGCTGCACCGCGTCGAAGGTGATGTCGCCGGGGCGGCCGACCGCGATCCCGTCGGCCATCGTGCGCATCGACTCCAGCTGCACCGGGTGCCCCGCGGCCAGCGACACCGGGAACGCCGCCGCGGCCTCCGCCTGGACGCCGATGACGCGGACGTCGGGGCGCAGCGCCTTGACCGCGATCGCGATCCCGGCGAGCAGTCCCCCGCCGCCGGTGGGGACCACGAGGGTCCGCAGCTCCGGAGCCTGCTCGAGGATCTCCAGTCCGCAGGTGCCCTGGCCGGCCACGATGTCGACGTGGTCGAAGGGGGAGATGAAGATGGCGCCGGTCGCTTCGGCGAACTCCTTGGCCTTCACGATCGCCTGGTCGAGGTACAGCCCGTGGAAGATCACCTCGGCGCCGTAGCCCCGGGTCGCGTTGACCTTGGGGATCGGCGCCCCCTCGGGCATGAAGATGGTGGCCCTGATGCCGAGCCGCTCGGCCGACATGGCGACGCCCTGGGCGTGGTTGCCGGCCGACGCGGCCACAACGCCGAGGGCACGATCGGCGTCGTCGAGCCGGCTGAGCCGCAGATAGGCCCCGCGAGGCTTGAACGACCCGGTGCGCTGGAGGTTCTCCAGCTTGAGCCGGACGGGCCCCCCGAGCAGCTCGCCGAGCCAGCGTGCGTTGCGGGTCGGCGTCCGGGTGACCACGTCCTCCAGCAGGCGGGCGGCGAGCTGGATGTCGGCGAGCCCCACCTGGGGAAGGTCAGTCATCGGGTGCCTCCGGGTCGAAGTCGTCGATCAGGTCGGGTGGGGGGTCCGGCAGTTCTTCACCGACGGCCCCGTCGGATTGTGCTGCCTGATCCGCCTCCCCGGCCAGATGCTGGACCACGGCGTTGAGCGCCGCCGCGAACGGTACGGCGACCAGGGCACCCGCGACACCGGCGATGAGGACCCCCGCACCGATGGCGATGATGATCCCGAGCGGGTGGATCGCCACGAAGCGGCCCATCAGGAACGGCTGGAGCACGTGCCCCTCGAACTGCTGGACGGCGATCACGCCGAGCAGCATGAAGGCGGCGACATAGGGGCCCTGGTCGACGAGGGCGACCAGGACGGCAACCGTGCCGGCGACCGTGGCACCGACCATCGGGACGAACGCACCGAGGAACACCAGCACCCCGATCGCCAGCACGAAGGGCACCTGGAGCAGCGAGGCGACGAGCATGATGCCCAGGGCATCGGTGAGCGCCACGATGACCGTGGCCCGGACGAACTGGGTCAGCGACACCCAGGCGACCCGTCCGGAGGAGTCGACGCGCTCGCGGGCCGCGCGCGGCGCGAGCCGGACCGCCCAGGCCCAGATCCGGTCGCCGTCGGCGAGGAAGAAGTAGGTCGAGAACAGCACGATGAAGAAGCCGGCCAGGACGTGGGTGAGCGCGGTGCCGAACTCCGAGGCCCTCGCGAGCAGCTCGCGCCCGTCGGCGTAGTTCTGCAGCTGGTCCTGGGCTCGGTCGATGTAGCTGTTGATCTGGCTGTCGCTGGCGTGCAGCGGACCGTCCTTGAGCCAGAGCTTGACCTCGTCGAGGCCCTTGACGACCTGGCTGGCGAGATCGGCGGCCCCGTTGGCCACCTGCTGGCCCGCGAAGGTCAGCAACGAGGCGACCAGCAGGATCCCGCCGAGCACGACGAGGATCGACGACAGCGACTTGGGGATCCCGAGCCCGTGCATCCAGCGCACGAGCGGGGCGGCGAGCGCGGCGATGAGCAGCGAAATGACGATCGGCATCGTGATCACGGCGAAGTGCCCGAGCGTCCAGGCCACGGACAGGCCGGCGGCCGCGATGACCAGGAACCGCCACGCCCAGGCTGCGGCGAGGTCGACGCCCCAGGGCACCTGGGCCCGGCTGAAGTTGGAGGGGCCGGTCGGGATCGGGGCCACCGGATCCTGACGTCGCTCGGCCCTGAGCAGGGACCACTGCCGGGCCAGCTGCGTGGCGAGCCTGCGCGCGCCCTCCTCCTGGTTGCGTGCGGCCTCGGCCGCGTCGTCTTCGCGGGTGGTCTCCGGCTCGTCGCTCACCCGCGCAACGTTACCGAGCGGGCGGAGGGGTGAGCGTCGCGGCGAGCCGGTGCGCAACGTCGGGATGGACATCGGCGAGCAGCCCGGCGGCCGCCAGCACATAGGCACGGTCGACGACGACCCGCGGTCCTCGGGGCAGCTGCCAGCCGCCCTCCACCTCGCCGATGCTGCCGTCGAAGACCCGACCCGCGACACCGGGCCTACCGTTGCGCAGCACGCCACCGGAGCCGACGAGCAGGTGTACCTGACGCAGGTCCTTGCCGGTGCGCTCGACGACGCGACCCTCGGGGCTCACGACGACCCGGCTGCGTCCGGCGTGGCGGCGCAGCGCGAGCCCGACCGCCGCGCGGGCGATCGCCTCGTCGATGTCGGCCTCGCGGTCGGAGTCCGGGATGAACCCGGGCTCCGCGTGTCGGCGTACGGCGGCCTCGGCAAGCTCGTCGAGCCCGGCGGCCTCGACCGTGTCGACCGCCGACCAGCGCATGCCCAGGTCACCTTCGACCGTGCGGGTCACGCGAGTGGTGGCGACGACCTCGCGGCCCAGCCCGTCGGGGTCGTCGAGGTCCTCGGAGTCCAGCTCGACGACGGAGTGGACGTCGGTGGTCGCGCCACCGACGTCGACGACGACGACGTCGCCGGCACCGGGGCGGGCGGCGTCGAGGCCCCGGGCGAGCAGCTCGACGCCGGTCAGTACGACGTCGGGGGTGGCCCCACGGACCATCGCGGTGAAGTCGGCGCGCGCGCTGAGGTGCTTGCCGCCGATGACATGGGACAGGAACATCTCGCGGATCGCGGCTCGGGCGCCATCGGGGTGCAGGACCCCGATCCTCGGAACGACGTTGTCGGTCACCACGATCGGGAAACCGGCGCCAGCGAGCAGTGTCCCGACCTCGTCGCGCGCGTCGATGTTGCCGGCCACCACGACCGGCCCCCGCCAGCTGCCGCGAGCGAGGTCCTGAGCACACGCGAGCAGGACCTCGCTGTTGCCGCCGTCGGTTCCTCCGGTCAGCAGGACGACGTCGGGAGCGAGCTCGGCGAGCCCGTCGACGGGGTCGTGCCGGCTCGCCGCGAGGACGGCGACCACGCGCCCCCCGCTGGAGAGGGCCACCCTGCGACCCGCCTCAGCGGTGACGAGCTCCTCGTTGCCGACGACCGCTATCCGGAGCCCTCCGCCGGCGCTGGAGCAGGCCAGGACCTGGGCCCTCAGCGCCCTCGGGTCATGGTCGGCCAGCTCGTCGAGGCAGGCGTCGAAGCCGTCGAGCACGTCGGTCTCGATCGTGGTCGGGTGGGAGGCGGCCGCCACGATCCGGGCGCTCGCGAGCTCGACCAGGGACGCCTTGGTGAAGGTGGACCCGAAGTCGACACAGACGACGACGTCGGGGTCAGCCTGCGGAGCCAAGGGCCTGCTCCAGGTCGGCGAGGAGGTCGTCGACGGTCTCGATGCCGACCGACAGCCGGACGAGATCGGAAGGCACCTCCAGCTCGGTGCCGGCGACGGAGGCGTGGGTCATCCGCCCGGGGTGCTCGATCAGGCTCTCGACCCCGCCCAGCGACTCACCGAGCGTGAACACCTCCGCCCGGCCGCAGACGTCGAGCGCCTGCTGCTCGCCCCCGGCGACCCGGAAGGAGACGATCCCCCCGAAGCGCTTCATCTGGCGCGCGGCGATCTCGTGGCCGGGGTGGTCGGGAAGCCCGGGATAGAACACCTGGGTCACCGACGGGTGGGCGGAGAGGAACTCGACGACCTTCTCGGCGTTGTCGCTGTGGCGGTCCATCCGCACGCCGAGCGTCTTGAGGCCACGCAGCACCAGCCACGCGTCGAACGGTCCCGCGACGGCGCCCATGGCGTTCTGGTGGAAGCCGATCTGCTCGGCCAGGTCGAGGTCGCGGACGACGAGCGCACCCCCGACGACGTCGCTGTGGCCGCCGCAGTACTTCGTGGTGGAGTGCACCACCACGTCCGCGCCGAGGGTGAGCGGCTGCTGGAGGTAGGGCGAGGCGAACGTGTTGTCGACGACCAGGAGGGCACCGGCCTCGTGGGCGATCCCGGCGAGAGCCTCGATGTCTCCGATGGACAGCAGCGGGTTGGTCGGCGTCTCGACCCAGAGGAGCTTGGTCTCACCGGGCCGCATCGCCCGGCGTACGGCCTCGAGGTCGGCCGCGGGTGCGGGGTCGTGGACGAGGCCCCACGCCTTCTCGACCTTGTCGAAGAGCCGGAACGTGCCGCCGTAGGCGTCGTTGGGGAGGACCACGTGGTCGCCGGGACGACAGATCGCCCGGACCAGGGTGTCCTCGGCGGCCAGCCCGGAGGCGAAGGCGAAGGCCCGCTCCCCCTCCTCGAGCGCGGCGAGGTTGCCCTCGAGGGCCGCCCGGGTCGGGTTGCCGGACCGGGAGTACTCGTAGCCGCCCCGTAGCCCTCCGACGCCGTCCTGCTTGAAGGTCGACGTCGCGAAGATCGGGGGGATCACCGCCCCGGTAGCGGCGTCCGGCTCATAGCCGGCGTGGATGGCGCGGGTCTCGAAGCCGGACTTGTCCCGATGCTGCTGCTCACTCACGGGTCGAGGCTAGCGGGCCGACCTCACTCACCCGAGATCGTCGCAGGGCGGACCGCCCAGCTGCCGCTCACCATCGCCGGGCCGTCGCCGACGACCTGTACCGAGACGAGCGCCCCAGCGATCCCGGAGCCGACGCTGTTCCCGTCGGGTTTGAGGATCACGGGCATCCCCACGTTGTCGTTGCGCCCCTCGAAGATGCACAGGTAGCCCCGCGCGGCGTTGGGGTTCATCCAGTCGCCCGAGCAGCCCACCGGCAGGGTGCCGCCGTAGCGCACGTAGGCCACCTTGGGCGCCGGGTCCAGGGCGTAGCCGAAGCTGAGCGGCGCCATCAACGAGTCCCCTTGGACAGCCGAGTCGTCGTTGACCACGAAGGTCCCCCGGATCACCCGGGGGCGCGGCGCGAACTGCTTGGCGGCAGCGGTCTTGGTGACATAGCGGGCATCGGCGCGCGGCTTGATCTCCTTCTTGAAGATCTTGGCCCAGTCGGTGGCGAGGGCGGCTCCCGCCGGGGTCACGACCGCGGTCACCCCGCCGATCAGGAACCCCGCGACGGCGCCGACGAGCAGAGTACGGACGGTTCTACTGGACATGGACCGCTCCTTGGCCAGGCGGCGGGCCGGTGGTTCCCGCCGGATGGGAGCCAGAGTGACACCCGGACGGGTCCGTCGGACGTACGCCGTGCCGGGACCAGGCACGACGTTGGCAAAAAGTGACTCACTCCTCGGTGAGCCCGAGCAGTCCGGCCAGCTCCTCGTCGACCTGGATCGTGGCCCGATCACCATCGAGGCGAGTGATCTGTCGCCAGGCCCCGTCGCGGACCCAGAAGACGTGGGGGGTGATGCCGCCCGGCGCGTCGGCGTAGCCGGCGAGGGCGAACTGGAAGAGGTGGTGGAGGGCCGCCGGCAGGTCGCCGGTGTCCTCGTCGATCACGCGGAAGGCGATCTGGTGCCGGAACGGCACGGCGACCAGGACGCCGCGGCCCTGCTCCTGGCGGCCCACCCGCCACATCACCTCGGCGAGGAAGATCGCGAAGCTGGCGGTGTAGACCGACTCGCTCATCACGACGTCGAACCAGCCCGTTCCGTCGGGAGGGGTCACGGCCTCGTGCTCGAGGGCGGTCGCCCTCATCTCGCCGCGCAGGTTGAGGCGCCCGGCATCGAGCCAGGGGCCGAGCGCCCCGCCCCGGGAGGTGAACTCCGACTCCTTGGGCGTCATCACGTGGTCGGGGAAGTCGACGCAGAGGGTCTCGACGAGATCGCCGACGATCTCGCGCGCACTGGGCTGCCAGACCGTGTCCGGCAGCGTTCCCCGGTCGAGGATGCGGGAGCGCACCATCGGGCGCAGCTCGTCGTCGGTCAACGTGTCGAGGTCCGGCGTCGGTTCGGACAGCGCCCGGATGTGTTGTCTGATCGCGTCCGGCCAGTCCCGCTCGGCCTCGCTGTGGCACAGCGCCGCGAGGTTCCACAGCCCGAACTGGGTGCCTTGGTCGTCGACGACGTGGCCGGCGTACATCGTCACCTCTCGACCGGCCTCGGCCCACGCGGCGCGGACCAGCGTCCGGAACCGCTGGGCCTCCGCCGCTGTCAGCGGCAGGGTGCCGTCGGGCTCCGGCGGCTCCTCGTCGCGCCTCCCCCGTCGAAACAGCGGCATGCGTCAGGTCACGTCGTAGTCGAGGTGGATCCGGTGAGTGCCGTCGTCGTCGATCACCAGGGACCCGGTCCCGCGGATGCCGGTCAGCTGGCCGGTGCCGCTGTGGGGCACGATCACGAACAGCTCGTTGAGCCGTTCGCCGTGCCCCAGCGTGGTGGCCGAGTGGATGAAGTTGAAGGTGCCCTTGCGGTCATCGACGGTGCCGTCGAACGACTCGGTGGCGACATAGCTGCCGATGCCGCTGTCGGCGTTGAAGCAGAAGCTGAACTGGGTGACCGACCGACCCGAGATGCCCCCCTCGTAGAGCTTGACCATCCGGGCATTGCCGGTGTCGAGCGCGGTGTGGATCTCCGGTTTCCACTCGCCGCCCACGAACTCGTCGACGGTGAACGTGCAGCTGGTCTCCATGCCAGGAAGCCTAGCGAGAAACGATCGCGACCCGACGACCACCCGGATGGGAGACTGGGCCCATGCCCGACCTGCCGCGCAAGGCCATCACGCGCACGGCGCGGTTGGCAGCCCTCCCGATGGGCTACGCCGGCCGCACCGCACTGGGTCTGGGCAAGCGGCTGGGCGGCAAGTCCGCCGACGCGGTGCTGACCGAGGTGCAGCAGCGCACGGCCGAGCAGCTCTTCCGCACCCTGGGTGAGCTCAAGGGCGGTGCCATGAAGTTCGGGCAGGCCCTCTCGGTGCTCGAGGCAGCCCTCCCCGACGAGATCGCCGCCCCCTACCGCGAGCACCTGACGGCGCTCCAGGACTCCGCACCACCGATGCCGACGCAGACCGTCCGCGACGAGATCGAGCGTCAGCTCGGACCGGAGTGGCGCGACAAGCTCGTGCGGCTGAGCGGCGGGCCGACGGCGGCCGCCTCCATCGGACAGGTCCACCGAGGCACCTGGTACGACGGCCGCGAGGTCGCCGTCAAGGTCCAGTACCCCGGCGCCGGCGAGGCCCTGCTGGGTGACCTCCGTCAGCTCTCGCGACTGGCACGCGGGGTTGCGCCGGTCTTCCCCGGCATCGACATCAAGCCGCTGATCACCGAGATCCAGGCCCGTGCCTCCGAGGAGCTCGACTACCGCCTCGAGGCGGAGGCCCAGCAGACCTTCGCCGACGCCTTCGCCGGTGACCCGGACATCGTCATCCCGCCCGTCGTCGAGACCGGGAACACGGTGATCATCACCGAGTGGCTCGAGAGCCCGGCCTCGCTGGCGACCGTGATCGCCGACGGCACCCAGGAGGAACGCGACCACTACGGCCGGCTGTTCGCCCGTTTCCTCTTCGACGGCCCGCTGCGCACCGGCATGCTCCACGCCGATCCTCACCCCGGGAACTTCCGCATCCTTCCCCACGAGGACGGCACACCCGGTCGGCTCGGCGTCCTCGACTTCGGTGCCGTGGCGCGGCTCCCCGACCGGGGACTCCCCCGCGCGATGGGGCGGCTGCTGCGGATCGCCGCCACCGAGGACCACGAGGAGCTCGTCGAGGGGTTGCGCCGCGAAGGCTTCATCAAGGACAACATCCAGGTCGACGCGCAGCTGGTGCTCGACTATCTCTCGCCGTTCGTCGAGCCGACCGAGGTCGAGCGGTTCCGCTTCACCCGCGAGTGGATGCGTGGCCAGTTCGAGCGGCTCAACGACCCGCGGCAGCCGTCGTTCACGATGGCCACCAAGCTCAACCTGCCTCCGTCGTACGTGATGATCCACCGCACCTGGCTGGGTGGGATCGGGCTGCTGAGCCAGCTCGGGACCGAGGCGCCCTTCCGCAGCATCCTCGAAGAGCTGCTGCCCGGGTTCGCCGACGAGGTTACGGAAGTCTGACGCCGCGCCCACCCGGGAACGAACGGGGCCGGCCGACTGTTGAACCAGGCACCACCCCGACCCCGAGGAGGTCTTGTGTTCTTCACCCGCGAGAAGTCGACCCTGCCCAGTGCCGACCAGGCGCTTCCCGGCCGGGCGACCCGCCCCTTCACGCTCGCCGAGCGACACCTCGTGCTCGACGCGCCTCTGGTGACCGACGAGGTGCCCGAGGGCTTCGAGGTCGCCGTGTTCGGGCTCGGCTGCTTCTGGGGTGCCGAGGAGATCTTCTGGCAGCAGCCCGGCGTCTGGTCGACGTCGGTCGGCTATGCCGGTGGCTACACGCCCCACCCGTCCTATGAGGAGGTGTGCAGCGGCCGCACCGGCCACACCGAGGCCGTCCGCGTCGTCTACGACCCCGCCAGGGCGTCGTACGCCGACCTCGTCAAGATCTTCTTCGAGGTCCACGACCCGACCCAGGGCATGCGGCAGGGCAACGACGTCGGCACGCAGTACCGCTCGGCGATCTATGTCACGACCCCCGAGCAGGAGAAGGTCGCCCGCGAGCTCACGGCTCGCTATGCCGCCGTGATCGCCGCCAAGGGCTACGGCGAGATCACCACCGAGATCGCCCCGGCGCCGACCTACTACTACGCCGAGGACCACCACCAGCAGTACCTCCACAAGAACCCGTTCGGCTACCGCTGTCACGCCAACACCGGCGTGCCGTTCCCTGCTGACGACTGAGCCTCGATCCGAGGATCGAGGCCCCACAGCGGCGACCCCAGTCGCCGTTCACGCCACAGCTCCCTGAGCCCGAGAAGAATCTCGGAAGATTGTTGGGTCAGAGGTTTATTCGAACAGATGTTCGGGTAGGATGGTGGTGTGACCGCACTCCTGGACCTCCACCCCGACGCCGACAGCGATGGCGTCGTCGGGGTGCTGGCCACGGTGCACGCCGCACTCGATTCCGCGGGGGGTCTGGGGATGGTCTCGGGTGACTACGCACGGGCGGTCCGAGAGGCCGACCGGGCGATCAGCCGGCTCCAGGCGTTGAAGCTGGCGTTGGTCGCTGCGGCCGACCGGGCCGCCGTCGCGAAGGCCTCGGGGATGTCCGGGACGGGGGCGTGGCTGTCCCAGGCGACGCGTACGACGGGTGCGGCCGCGGCCGGACAGGTCGCCCTCGCCGGCGCACTCGAGACACTCCCCGCGACCGGGGCGGCGTTGCGGGAAGGTGTTGTGTCGGCCGAGCATGCGGCGGTCATCGCCGCCGCCACCCGCCAGCTCCCCACCAACCTGGGAGCCGACCAACGCGCGGTGGTCGAAGCTGGGCTGGTGGAGCAGGCCAAGCGCCTGGACCCGGCGGCGTTGCGGAAGAAGGCCCGCCGCGCCCTGGAACTCGTCGCCTCCCGGGAGGAGGCCGACCGCCACCACGACCATGTCCTGCGCGACGAAGAAGCCCGCGCCCGGGACAAGACCCGGCTCACCCTGCATGACAACCGCGACGGGACCGTGTCCGGGCACTTCACTGTGCCGACCGTGGCGGGGGCGATCCTCAAGAAGGTGCTCGGCCAGCTCGCCTCACCCCGCAGGGGCAGGCTCGGCGCCACCCAGGACCAGGCCGGACCGGTCGGCGACGCCGTGGACTGGGCCCAACGACAAGGCCAGGCGTTCGTCGAGCTGATCGAGCACCTGCCCACCGACCGGCTCCACGGCAAGACCGCCGCCACCATCGTGGTCACCCTCGACCACACCCAGCTGACCGGCGACCTGGCCGCCGCCGGCGTCGACACCGGCGACCAGATCTCCGCCGGGGAAGCCCGCCGGCTGGCCTGCGGCGCGGGGATCCTGCCCGCGATCCTCAACGGCGCGTCCCTGCCGTTGGATCTGGGCCGGACCCAACGGTTCTTCACCGAAGCCCAACGCGTCGCCCTCGCCACCCGACACACCACCTGCCTCGCCGACGGCTGCGACCGCCCCTACGCCTGGACCGAGCTCCACCACCGAGACCCCTGGGCAACCGGAGGACGCACCGACCTGACCAAAGCCGAACCACCCTGCGGGTTCCACCACCACCGCATCCACGACCCGAGCTATCTCCACCGACGACACCCCGACGGCACCATCACCTTCCACCTCAGACGCTGACGGCTTGTCCGCGCCACCTGGGAGGCTGGGGACATGGCGACCGTGGACGACGTACGCCGACTCGGATCGGAGCTGGAGCGGTCCTATGAGGTCTACGTCCGCGGGCGGCTGAAGTTCCGCGTCGGACAGCTGGTCTATGTGGCCTTCTCCCTCGACGAGAGCGAGATGGGGTTCGCGTTCCCGAAGCACGAACGCGATGCCCTGGTGGCGAGCGATCCCATGAGGTTCTTCCTACCTTCGGTCTCGGACATGCGCTTCCACTGGGTCGAGAGCCACCTCGCGGCGCTCGACGCCCGCGAGGCGCGGGAGCTCGTGGTCGATGCCTGGCGGATGGTGGTGCCCCAGAAGCTGACGCGGGCCTACGACCTGGCCCATCCCCACGGGCCGGGCTAGTCGAAGAGCTGCGCCAGGCCCAGCCGGAGCGCCGTCACGTCGCTGTCGATGGCCACCAGGTCCGCTTCGGGCGCCAGCTCCACCAACGCGGGATGGGCGGCATAGAAGCCGACGATCTTGCCGGCCTCGCGGGCGAGCGACATGAGGCGCCGGAGCGCGTCGAGCGTCTGCGGGGACGACGGCGACGGGAACCCCATCGACAGCGAGAGGTCGTAGGGCCCGATGAAGATGCCGTCGATGCCGTCGACGGCAAGGATCTCGACCACGTGCTCGAGCCCGTCTGCCGTCTCGACCATGGGCAGCAGCAAGGGGTCCGAGCCGCCGCTGACCACGCCGAGCGCCGAGCGAGCCACGCCGGCGCTGCGCTTGCCGCGCGGCGGGCTCAGGCAGGCCGACGCGAGGGCCTTCGCCTCGTCCACCGACTCGACCGCGGGGACGATGACTCCCTGGACGCCGGCGTCCAGCACCCGGCCGATCGTCGCGGCGTCGTGGGAGGACACCCGGGTCAGCAGCGGAAGGTCGGCCTTCTCGGCCACCCGGAGCAGGCCGGGCACGTCGGCCGGCTCGAGGACCCCGTGCTGGAGGTCGACACCCAGCCAGTCCGCCGACGTCAGCAGCGACACCTCGAGGCCGTAGGCGTCCAGGAAGCTGAGCCAGAGCCCTCGTTTGCCGGAGGCGCGACGCTGCGCCGCAGCCTCCCGGAGGTCGTCTGCGCAGTGCTGGACAGAGCCGAGATCCGCGTCCCCATAGGCCATGAGCCGCAATCTACGACTCGCTCGCGCGGGCCGGTCCCGGCGTTCCGCTGGAAGGTCAGCAGTGGGCGAGCCGAGTGTCGGCCGGTCAGGACTGGTACGTCGCCGCGACCATGCGCAAGCGGGCCGCGGTGTCGGAGATCTCGTGGGCCTCGTCACGGATGACCTGGAGCTCCCGGCTGGTCTCCTCCGTGGCGACGTTGACCTCGTCGAGGTGGGCCACCATCGTCGCGGTGGCGCCGGCGACCGCCGCGGCGCTGTGCGCCATCACCGAGGTCGTCGCGGTCTGCTCCTCGACGGCGCCGGCCACGGTCACCTGGTAGTCGTTGATCTGGCCGATCAGCCTGCCGATGATCTCGATCTCGTCGGCGGCCTTCATGACGGCTGCCTGGATGGACTCGACCCGCTCGACCACCTGACTGGTGGCCGCGGAGGTCTCGTGGGCCAGCTCCTTGACCTCGCCGGCTACGACGGCGAACCCCTTGCCGGCCTCGCCGGCCCGGGCCGCCTCGATGGTGGCGTTGAGCGCCAGCAGGTTGGTCTGCTCGGCAATGCCGGTGATGACCTTGACGACGTGCCCGATCTCGCGGGACGACTCGCCCAGTGCGGCCACGGTGACGTTGGTGAGGTCCGCGGCAGTGACCGCCTCGGCCGCCATGCCCGCGACCTTGCCGGCGTTCTGGGAGATCTCGGTGATGGAGGCGCCCATCTCCTCGGCACCCGACGCGACCATCTCGATGCCGTTGTCGACCTCGTGGGCGGCCGCCGTGACCTGGGCCGCGAGCTGTTGGGTCGACCCGGCGGTCACGGTGATCTGGTCACTGCTGCCGACCAGCCGGACCGCGGTGCTGTCGAGCTGGTCGACGGCGGCCGACACCTCCCGGATGACCGCGGTGGAACGGTCCAGCGTGGAGTTCAGGGCCGCGGCCAGATGATCAAGCTCGGTCTTGCCCTTGCCGGTGTCGAGGCGGGTGGTGACGTCGCCGCTCTCGAGGAGGCGGGTGGCCTCGTCGAGGGGTCGCTTGATGCTCTTGCCGACGCCCCAGGCCAGCAGACCGAAGACCAGGAGTACGGCGACGGCGATCCCGCCCATCACCTCGAACGCGGCCAGCTCGACCGCGCGGACCTCGTCGAGGTAGCTGACCGAGCCGATGACCCAGCCCCACGGCTTGAAGCCGGAGACATAGGCGACCGCCGAGGTCGGTTCGGTCTCACCGGGCTTTGGCCAGGAGTAGCCGACGAACCCGGACGAGTCCTTGCCGACGGTGTCGACCATCTCCGCGAACGGCCGGTTGCCCTCCGAGTCGGTGCGATCGGCCAGGTTCTCGCCCTCCATGGAGGGGTTCGCCGGGTCGAGCACCATCGAGGCATCCTGGTCCAGGATGAAGACGGAGTGACCGTCGTTGGTGCGCGCCGCTCGCAGGTCGGCGATGGCGGCGGCCTGGGCCTCGGCCCGGGTCATCGTGCCGTCGTCGGCGGCCGCGCTATAGCGCGCCACGAGCCCCGTCGCCATCTCGACCACGCCCTGGGTCGCGTCGCGGCGCTGCTTCATGACGCCGTTCGCCTCATGGACGGCAGCGAACACCGCCGCTCCACTGAGTGCAAACGTCGTCAGCACCAGGAGCGCGACCATGCGCGCCTGGATGGACAGTGTCGAAATCCTGCGCATGCGGGAACCCCCTCGGCCCGAGCCGTCAGCAGCCCTATCGGCGCTTTCCGGCCGAGTGTGAGGAATCAGGACATGGGCGCTCGGTGGACCCGGGGTCCGAAGACACCGGCGGGACCAGGCAGCGAGTCGCTCTCCCACGTCTCGGCGCCGTCGACCATGCTGGCCGAGAGCATCATCGCCCGCACCCAGCGGGGTGACCCGAGACACCGGGCCGGGATGCTCAGCCGGATCACGTCGCGGCGATAGTCGACCAGGTGACCGACCGCGCAGCGCGAGCCCGTCTGGTCGCCGTAGAGCCGCGCGGTGCCGCGCCAGCGCCCGTCCCGCACCCAGACGACGGCGTTGGTGTAGAGGAACCGGATCCGGTCGGCATGGCGCAGGGTCACGCTGAACCCGAAGGTGTCCCGGCTCTTGTCCAGCTCCGCGAAGTGGGCCACGGCGACCACACGGCCATGGTGATAGGTGACCCGCGTCCCCGTCAGGTCACCGAATGCGACGTCCGAGGCCCACCACACCTCGCTGGCGTCGGTGGAGTCGACGTGGACGACGTCGCCGTCCCAGTCGGGACCCAGCCAGGTCTCGGCATGGGCAAGGGTGGGGGTCGCCAGCGCGGCGACGAGGGCCACGAGGGCAGCAGACAGGGCGGACCGCCGTACACGACCCACCGCCCGAGATGCGCGAGTCATTCACCCAGCACAGCACAGATCGGTTACGGACCCGTAGGGAACCGGCACTTCTTTGCCCTGGGGCAGGTGACACACCAGACAGAACCGCATACCCACCCGGGGATCCCAACCCACGCGAACCCGCCTAACGTGACAAGTGGAGAGTCGCTCCAGAGCTGCGAAGAAGATGGTTCGGATGCGTATCACTCGGGTTCTCCGCGGTGTGGGCTGGTGGTTGACGTTCGTCTGGCTGATGGCGGCGTTCTTCTTCGTCGTCGGCGAGACCTTCGACGACCCGGGCGGCTGGGCAGCGGCCGGCTTGGTCGCCTGCTGGCTGGTCCCGTTGCTCGTGCTGGCCGGGGCGGCGTGGTGGCGACCGGGAGCGGCCCGATCCATGCTGCTGTGGAGCGTCTCGCTCCCGATCGCGTACGCCGCCACGGCGCTGGTCGACCGGCAGAGCTGGGCCTCCTTCCACGACCGGGTCGGCCCGATCGGCGCCCTCTCGGTGATGGTGCTCGGTCTGGCCCTCGCCGTGCTGGGGCGGCAGCCCGACTCGACGCTCGACGCCGGCTGGGCGATGGTCGCGCTCGCCACCCTCCCCGTTCTGGTGCTGCTGGTCGTCGGCGACCTGATGGCCTCGCTGGTCGCGGCGTCCCTGCCGGTGCTGGTCGGAGGGCTGCTCTATGTGGCCGCAGGGCTGCTCACCTCGCGCCAGCAGGTCGATGTGCCAGGCTGACCCGCATGACCGGAGTCGAGCTGGGCCTGGAACGCTGGCATGCCGTCGTCGCGACGCAGGACCCGGGCGGGCTCCCGGCGATCATCGCCGAGGATGCCGTCTTCCACTCACCCGCCGTCCACGCCCCCCAGCCCGGTCGCGACACCGTGGTCGCCTATCTGACGGCGGCGCTGCGCGTGCTCGGTCCGCACTTCCGCTACGAGCGCAGCTGGCGCAGCGACACCGGGGCGGTGCTGGAGTTCTTCACCCTGCTCGAGGGCAGGGAGGTGCAGGGCGTCGACATCATCGAGTTCACCGAGGACGGCCTGATCAGCGACTTCACCGTCCTCGTCCGGCCCCAGTCGGCGCTGACGAAGGTCATCGAGCACATGAGCGCCGAGCTCACCAGGATGCTCGCCGGCTAACCGAGCCAAAACGCAAAGAACTCTTTGCAAAGGTTTCTGTGTGATCTAGGGTCGGGACATGGACACCTCCGCCGTCTCCCCCGACCCCGCCGGACTCAAGGCGCTCGCGCACCCCGTGCGGCTGCGCATGCTCGGGCTGCTGCGCATCGACGGGCCGGCCACAGCCACGGCGCTCGCCGAGCGGCTCGGCCTCAACAGCGGCGCGACGTCCTACCACCTGCGCCAGCTGGCCCAGCACGGCTTCATCGTCGACGACGAGTCGCGCGGCAACGGGCGCGAGCGGTGGTGGCGCGCCGCCCACGACAGCACGCGCACCGAGGGCGACGCCGGCGACCCGGAGGCGATGACCGCCTATGTCTACGCCGTTGCGGCGCTCTATGCCGACCTCCAGCAGCGCGCGCTGGTCGAGCGTCAGTTCCTGCCCGTCGAGTGGCAGCAGGCCAGCACCCTGAGCGACTGGGCCGTCCGGCTCACGCCCGCGCGCGCCAAGGCGCTCCTCGAGGCCCTGGTCGGCGTCATCGAGGGCGAGGAGGAGGACCTCGAAGGAACCGAGGGCGCGGTCCCCTTCGTGGTCCAGCTGTCCACCTACCCGATGCCGGGATCGGTCCTGCCATGACCGGCGTACGACGCGGCGCGCGGCGTCCCCTCGGCGGTCTGCTGACCGCGGAGGCAATCTCGATGACCGGCACCAGGGTCTCGATGATCGCGCTGCCGTGGTTCGTGCTGACCACGACCGGGTCGGCGACGAAGACCGGGCTGATCGCCTTCGCCGAGCTGCTGCCGCTCGTGCTCAGCAAGGCCCTCGGAGGACCGGTGATCGACCGGGTCGGCGCCCGCCGGGTCGCCATCGCCTGTGACGCCCTGAGCGTCGTCGCGGTCGGGCTCGTGCCTCTCCTTCACGCCCTGGGTGTGCTCGGCCTTCCCCTGCTCCTCGTCCTCGTCGCGGTCGGTGGTGCTCTGCGAGGTCCGGGCGACGCGGCCAAGAGCTCGCTGATCCCGTCGATCTCCGCGACCGCAGGCGTCCCGCTGGAGCGCACCACGGGTCTGTCGTCGAGCGTCGAGCGGACCGCGTCGATGCTCGGCGCGGCCTTCGCCGGCGGTCTGGTGGCGTGGGTCGGCCCCGCGCAGGCGCTCGTCGTCGACGCCGCATCGTTCGGTCTCAGTGCCCTGGTGATCGCCTGGGCCACGACCCACCTGGTGCCGGCGGCCGAGCTCGCCGGGCGGGCCGACGGCTCGGCAGCGGTCGCCGAGGATGCCGCGGCGGACGACGAGGGCTACTGGGCCCAGCTGCGGGCCGGATGGCTCTTCTTGCGCCAGGAGTCGGTGGTGCTCGCCCTGTCGCTGATGGTGGCGTGCACCAACCTGCTCGATCTGGCCTATGCCGCGGTGCTGGTCCCCGTCTGGGCCCACGACAGCGGCCGTACGGCGGCCACGGTCGGGCTCGTCTTCGCGGTGTTCAGCGGCGCCTCGATCCTGGGGTCGCTCGTCGCGGCCGCCTATGGAGAACGGCTGCCGCGCTTCCGCATCTATGTGCTGGCCTTCCTCATCACCGGACTGCCCCGCTTCCTGGTCCTCGCCGTGGACGCACCCCTCGTGGCCGTGCTCGCGGTGAGTGTCGTCGGCGGCATCGCCTCGGGCTTCCTCAACCCGATCCTGGGCGCGGTCTTCTTCGAGCGGGTGCCGGCACCGCTGCTGGGCCGGGTGAGCTCCCTCAACTCGGCGATCGCCTGGTCGCTGATGCCGCTCGGCGGGGTCCTCGGCGGCTTGGTGGTCGACGGGCTCGGGGTCGACACCGGATTGATGGTCGTCGGGGTCGCCTATCTCGCCGCCACCATGGCGCCCCTCGTCATCCCGTCGTTCCGCGCCATGGACCGGCCGAGTGCGCCGTCAGGTCCAGCTGCAGCCGGTGGGCAGGGAGCGGTCGAGCCGGCCGACCCGGAGGGAGGTCAGCGTCGGCACGAGCGGACGGTCGCCGCCCTTCTGGTAGGGCCGCGCGCCGGACTCGCTCACGACCCAGAGCCGTCGCCCCTGGAAGACGACGCCCTCCGCACCGGGGAGGAAGGCGATCTCGGCCCCCTGCGGTGAGTGGAGCACGCCGCAGTAGGACGTGCTCGCGACGTACCAGACCCCGCCCGGTCCGTCGGCGGCCCCCTGGGCGTAGCGCGGGGCACGGGTGCGTCGCTCGGGGACGACCGTCGCCGCGCCGGCCCGGTCGGAGACCGCCCAGACCCCGGGTGCGAGCAGGTCGTCGACGCGCACCCAGTGGGTGAAGTGGGCGCGGTTCTCGGCATAGCCGACGAGTCCGATCCACGGTCCGCGCCGGACCAGCGCCGAGGCCCGCACCCGGCCCCCCATGTCCCACACGCGCACCGTGTCGGCGCGCCCGGCCCGGATCTCGTCGGGGTCGACCAGCCAGAGCCGGCTGCGCTGGGAGATCCACAGCCCTTCGGGCCCGCTGGTCAGCCCACCTCCGTGGCGGCAGACCACGGTGCCGCCGGCGGGGCCATGGGCGCGGATGTCGGTGACCCGGCTGGTCGTGCGCCCGGTGCGCGGGTCGACGACCAGCACCTCACAAAAGCGCAGGCCGTGGCGCGCGGCGTGATAGCCGGAGACGTACGCCGTCCCCTCGGGACCGAGCGCCAGCCCCTGGGGCACGAACGTGTGCCGCGCGGCGTGCACCCAGACCCCGTCGCACACAGCGGCCGTCCGGACATCGACGGCCGATCGGGTGCATTCGTCCCGCGACGGCGGCGTCGGGTCCGCGGAGCTCCGGCTCTCGCAGGCGCTGAGCAGCAGCACGACCGCCAGCAGCCCCGCGAGGCCCCGTCTCCCCATGTTCGGATGCTAACCGGCGACCGTGCCCGGGCGTCAGTCGGCGACCCAGAAGCCGCGCCCGCCGAACCAGTCGCCGTAGTGGCCGTAGGACGACGAGGCGCTGCGCGACCCGAGGTAGGAGCCGACGACCGCGGCGCCGAGGTCGTCGAGCTCGGGGGCCACCACCCTGCCGTCGACCCGCTTGGCCATCTGGTCGACGAACCGGGCGAGGCCGGGGTCCTCCCCCAACCGGAAGAACGTCGTCTGCGCACCGAGGCGCCCGGCGGCGTCGAGCTCGCGGACGGCGTAGGCGACCGTGAGCGGATGGGGCGGATAGGTGAAGAACACCTCGCCGTTGGACTCGAGGTGGGAGGTGGGTTCGCCGTCGGTGACGATCAGCAGGACCGGCTGGGCCGACGGGTGCTTGCGGAAGTGACGGTTGGCCAGCAGCAGGGCGTGGTGCAGGTTGGTGCCCTTGTCCCACCTCGCGTCGAGCGCCGTGAGCTCGTCGATGTCCATCACCTGTGCGTGCCGGCCGAAGCCGATCAGCTGCAGGTGGTCGCCGCGGAACCGCGAGCGGATCAGCGTGTGGAGGGCCAGCGCGGTCCGCTTCATCGGCACCCAGCGCCCGTCCATCGCCATCGAGAACGACGTGTCGACCAGCAGTGTCACCGCCGCCTGCGTGCGCGCCTCGGTCTCCTGGACCTCGACGTCGCGGACGTCGATCCGCAGTGGGCGGGTGGGGCGGCCCTCGGCGGCGGCCCGCCGTACGGCGTTGGTGACGGTGCGGGTGACGTCCCACGGCTCGGTGTCGCCGAAGGCCCACTCGCGCGTGGCGCCGGACCGCTCCCCGGCAGAGCCGGCGCTGCGCAGGTCGCGTTGGCCCTGGCGACCCGACATCCGGGCGGCGACGTCGCGGAGCAGCGCCTTGCCGAGCTGGCGCATCGCCTTCGGCGAGAGCCGCAGCTGGCCGTCGGTGCCACGCTTGAGATAGCCGGAGTCGCGCAGCGCCCGCTCGAGCTCGGCCAGCGTGCGGGCATCGACGGCGGCCTGGTCGTCGAGCTGCCTCGACAGCAGGTCGAGGTCGATGTCGTCCATCCGGGCGCCGGGGTAGGACTGGGCCAGCTGCTCGGCCAGCGCGTCGAGGTCGGCGAGGTCCTGGAGCACACCGGTGCCGTCTCCGAGGCCGACGCCCTGCTCACCGTCGAACCGCTCGGACCCGGACCAGTCCTCACCCGGGCGCAGCGACTGGAGGTTGGCGTCGAGCCGGGAGAGCGACTGCATGAGCTCGGGGGAGCCGAAGGCCTGCTGCGACAGCTGCATCAGCTCGGCCCGCTGCTCGGGGGTCATCGAGTTGAGCATCCGCTGGGCCGCGGCCGCCCGCGACGCCATCGCGTCGATGAGCTCGTCGACGGATCGGGGGTTCTCGGGGAAGAAGTCGCCGTGCTGGTCCATGAACTGCTCGAACTGCTCGGTGGTGTCCTCACCTCGGGCGTGGGCCTCGAGCAGGTCGTTGAGGTCCGACAGCATCTCGTTGACGGCGGCGCGGTCCTCGTCGGAGGCATTCTCGAGGGCCTGCTTCATGCCGGCGAAGCGCTGGTCGAGCATCTCCCGACCGAGCAGGTCCTTGATCCGCTCGTAGTCCTCACGGGCCTCGCTGCTGGCCCAGTCGTAGGACGACAGCTCGCTCACCGCGGCAGCGGTGGACGGGGACAGCCCGTCCATCTGCATCTCTCGGAGGGCCCGCTCCCCCTCGTCCATCGCGGCGTCGCGGGCCAGCTGCTTGCGCTCGTTGAGGACCGCACGGTCGAGCAGCTCGCGCACCTCCTGGAGGGTGCCGTCGAGCCGGTGCTCCTTGAGCAGCTCGCGTCGGCGCGCGGCGACCCGGGCGCCGAGGTCGTCGAGGCCGGGCCGCTCCTGCCCCCCGCGCCGCAGGAACTCCTGCATCGCGCGCTCGGGACTCGCGCCGGCCATGACGTCCTGGCCGATGGCGTCGAGCGCTTCGGCCAGGTCGATGGGGGGCGCGAGCGGGTCGCCGCCGACATAGCGGCCGTAGCGCGAGCGGTGGGGGTCGCGGAGGCTCATCCGTAGACGGTCTCTCCGCCGCCGGACTCCTTGCCGATCTTGCGGGCGAGGTAGAGGCCCTCGAGCGCGAGCTCGATGGCCCCGGCCCGCTCGCCGTCGTTGCGGGCACCGAGCCGGTCGCACACCTGGTCATAGAGGTCGGACTCCCCGAGCACCGGGAGGCCGGTGAGGAAGTCGCGGGCGGTGACGCGGTCGCCGGTGACGACCATCGACCCGCTCTCGAGCGCCTCGACGAGGAGCCGGAAGTCGAGACCGCGGAAGTGCTCGCGCACCGCCTCGGCCGTCGCCGTACGCAGCAGGTGGGTGAGGATCTCGGTCTCGCGGCCCTCCTCACCGGTCTCGAACTCGACCTTGCCGCCGAGGACGTCGACGGCGGTCTCGAGGTCGACGACCCGGGCGACGGCCTCGTCCTCGCCCGACGCGGTGGCACGCCGCAGCGCCGCGGCGGCGATGGTCTCGGCGCCCGCGATGGCGAACCGGGCGCTCACGCCCGAGCGCTGGTCGACGGCGTTGGACTCACGCAGCGCCCGCGTGAACCGGGCCAGGATCTCGACGAGGTGGTCGGGCACGGCGGCGACGAGGTGGCTCTCCTGCCGGATCACGGCGAGCTCGTCGTCGAGCTCGACGGGATAGTGGGTGCGGATCTCAGCGCCGAAGCGGTCCTTGAGCGGGGTGATGATGCGACCGCGGTTGGTGTAGTCCTCGGGGTTGGCCGACGCCACGACCAGCACGTCCAGCGGGAGCCGCAGCACGTAGCCGCGGATCTGGATGTCCCGCTCCTCCATCACGTTGAGCATCGCGACCTGGATCCGCTCGGCCAGGTCGGGCAGCTCGTTGATGGCCACGATCCCCCGGTGGGAGCGCGGGATCAGCCCGAAGTGGATCGTCTCGGGGTCGCCCAGGCTGCGTCCCTCGGCGACCTTGATCGGGTCGACGTCGCCGATGAGGTCGGCGACGGACGTGTCGGGCGTGGCCAGCTTCTCGGCGTAGCGCTCGTCGCGGTGCCGCCACTCCACCGGCAGGTCGTCGCCGAGCTCCGCGGCCCGCCGCTGGGACTCGACCGTGATCGGGTCGAAGGGGTGCTCGGGCAGCTCGCTCCCGCCGATGACCGGCGTCCACTCGTCGAGGAGCCCGGTCAGGGTCCGCAGCAGGCGGGTCTTGCCCTGGCCGCGCTCACCGAGGAGAACGACGTCGTGGCCGGCCAGCAGGGCGCGCTCCAGCTGGGGGATGACGGTGCCCTCGAAGCCGTGCAGCCCTGGCCAGGGATCATCGCCCGTGCGGAGCTTGGCAAGCAGGTTGTCGCGGATCTCCTCGCGCAGGTGCTTGTGACGGTGGCCGGAGGCGCGCAGCTCGCCGACCGTGGCGATGGCGGGGGCGGCGCCCGACAGGTCGGCGGTGGTGGGGTCTGCGCTGCCAGAGTCTGGGGTCACGCGCACACGCTAGCCCGGCCGCGCAACCCCTCGCCGGGTCGCGGGCACGGCAGAATGCCGCCCATGCGCGCGCTCCCGACCTACGACGACGCCCTCGCCCTGCCGAGTGCCAGCCGGCTGGCCGTCCCGCCGGAGTACGGCGACCTCAACGGCCACCTCAACGTCCGCAACTACCTCGCCATCTATGACGACGCGGAGTGGGAGCTCTTCGGTGCCATGGGCATCGGGGCCGCAGAGGCGGAGGCCGGCATCGGCGGCGTGTTCGCCCTCGAGCAGTGCCTGACCTATCGCCGCGAGGTGCTGGTCGGCGACGAGGTGTCCAGCCACGTGCGCGTGCTGGCACGCAGCGGGCCGCTCCTGCACGTCATGGGCTTCCTGCTCAACCACACCCGCGGCGAGGTGGCCGGGAGCCTGGAGGCCCTCGAGGGCTGGGTCGACTTCGCCACCCGGCGGCTGGCGCCGTTCCCCGGTCGCGCCGCCGAGGCCCTCGATGCGCTGGCCGGCGACGCCGCCGCGCTGCCCTGGACGCCGGAGCTCTCGGGGTCGATCATGCTCTGAGACTCAACGGCCAGACTCAACGGCCAGACTCAGAGGTCGGTCGCGCCGTCGATGGACTCCCGGATCAGGTCGGCGTGGCCGGCGTGGCGGGCGTACTCCTCGATCATGTGGACCAGCACCCAGCGCAGGGTCACCCGGTCCCCGTTGTGACGTGGCCGGACGGCGACCGCGTCGAGGCCGTCACCGGCGAGGAGCTCCTCGAGCGTCCGGTCGGCGCTGTCCCAGGCACGGCGGTGGAGCGCCAGCAGCTCGTCGGGGGTGTCGTCGGCGGCGCTGTGCCAGTCCCAGTCCTCGTCGGCGTCCCAGTCCACCGCGTCGAACGGCGGAAGCGGGTCGCTCCCCTGCATCACCATCGGGAACCACCAGTCCTCGACGCAGGCGAGGTGCTTGAGCATGCCGCCGAGCGTCATCGTCGACGGGGCGTGCTGCTGGGCGAGCTGGTCCTGGGTCAGCCCTTCGGCCTGACGCTGGACGGTGGCGCGGAAGTAGTCGAGGAAACCGCGCAGCGTGCCGACCTCGTCGGAGGCCAGGGGCGGGCGGGTGCGGGCGATGGAGGAGTCCGTCATGGCTCGACCCTAGGGACGGGCACCGAGCAGCGGCCACGGGTTTTCGACCACTCGGCCTCGTTGTGGCGGGGCAGGACCAGTCAGCCGTCGGTCACGTCGGCGTGGGCGTGGGCGCCGGGGGCTCGCGCGTGCAGGGCGAGGCGGGCCTCGATCCGCTCGGCGCGGAGGTGGAGCAGCGCGTCGTCGCGCAGCCGCGCCATCGAGCGCAACGCGGCCGCCATCGACCCGAGCCCCGAGACCCGGGACGCGGTGTCATCGGCGACCAGCTCGAGCAGCAGGCCGATCTCGGCATCCCAGTCGCGGACCAGCTTCCATCGGGGCATGAGCAGCGGGGCGAGCCCCACACCGCGCGCCAGGTCGGCGTGGTGCCAGCGCAGGTGCGCCTCCTCGTGAGCCACCACGGCGGCGAGCTCGGCGGGCGGCAGCGCGTCGCACAGCTGGGTCGACACCACGATCCGGGGCCGGCGCCCGGGCAGGCCCATCGCCACCGGCCACGCGGCCTCGACCACGACGACAGGGATCCGACCGTGGTCCAACCGTTCGTCCGGCTGCAGTGTCGCCGAGGTGGCTCGGCGCAGCGCGCGGTTCCGGTGTGAGCGCGGGATGGCCGTGACTAGCAACGTCATGACGAGGATGCCGACGACGGCGACGAGCAGCCAGACTCCGACGTTGACCGCTGCGGCACGCAGGACCACCCCGGCCGAGGCGTCGTGGGAGACCGACGGGGCGGCGTAGCCCTTGGCCGCCTCGACGAGCGCCACCAGCAGACGGACCAGGACGAGGCCGGCGGCCGCCGTCGCCAGGACGGCACTCCCGAGCAGGAGCAGCACCGCACGGACGGGGCGCTGACGCCCCCAAGCCGGGTGCGCCACCAGCCAGCGGATCAGCTGGAGGGCCGCGACCGTGGCCACGGCCAGCGCCAACGCCGGACCCACGCGCTCAGCGAGCCTTCCGCTCGGCGGCCTCGACGGCCTGGCGCAGGACGTGGAGGTCCTCGTCGACGAGGGAGCCCGCGAAGCTGACCAGCGCCCCCGAGCGGTCCTCGCTGCGCATCAGCGTCTCGAGCATCTGGGTGGCCGACTCGCCCGGGGCACGGCGTACGGCACCGAAGACGTAGGAGCCCGAGGCCACGTTGTCGCGGCGCACCTCGCCGCTGCGGCACAGCCGGTCCAGGACGGTGAAGACCGTGGTCAGCGACGGTGGCCGGTCACGGTCGGCGAGCTGCTCGGCGATCTCGCGGGCCGACAGCGGCCGCTCCGACGCGACCAGCAGGTCGACGACCGCGTGCTTGAGCGCACCGTGCGGACGGCGGGTGCGGATCGGCTCGGTCGTCATGGCAGGTCACTGTACGGGAGGCAGGGGCCCTGCGGCATCGGGTGCCGCCGGGTCGATCGGCGTGCCGGCGCCGGCGCCGACGGGCTGGACACTGTCGGCCCTGCTGACCTTGGCCAGCCACTCGTTGTAGGAGCGCAGCTCCTGGTCGTCGTCGCGGACCGCCTGACGGTCGTGGCGCTTGGCCTCGCGCTGGTCGCTGGCGAACCACTGGCCGAGCAGCGCCAGGCCCAGCAGGACCGTCGGGATCTCGGCCGTCGCCCAGGCGATGCCTCCCGCCAGGTCCTGGTCGGCCAGCAGGTCGACCTTCCACCACAGCGGCGGGTCGGTGAAGAAGTTCACCACGGGTGTGGTCGAGACCATGATCGCGATGCCGAAGAACGCGTGGAACGGCGTGCTGATGAAGGTCTCGATCAGCCGGTAGGCCGGGTTGGGCGAGGTGGGCCACGGGTCGGCCCGCACGAGCGGCCCGAAGAACAGCAGCCCCGTGATGATGAAGTGGATGAGCATCCAGTTGTGGCCCGCCACCGTGTGCATCAGCCAGTCGAAGGCGGGCGTGAAGTAGATGACGTAGAGACCCGAGAGGAACAGGAACCAGCGCATCGGGATGCTGGCCATCACGTGGAAGAAGCGACTGCCCATCAACATGACGACGAAACGGCGTACGCCGCTGCCGCGACCTCGCGCAGGCAGGGCGCGCAGGGCCAGGGTGAACGGCGAGCCCATCAGCAAGAACAGCGGCGCGATCATCGACAGGACCATGTGCTGGGCCATGTGGACGCTGAAGAGCATCATCCCGTAGCCCTCGACGCCCGTGGCAGTCACGCCGAGGACCAGCACGATGCCGACGATCCAGAGCAGGGTGCGCCAGAACGGCCAGGCGTCGCCGCGCTTGTGCAGCGCCCACACACCCCACAGGTAGAGCAGCAGTCCCAGGAGAGCAAGCAGCGGCACCAGGGGGACCGGCTGGGGGTGGAAGGCGAGCAGGCGACCCAGCGTCGGCGGCTCGATGGGCATCCACATGGGACCGGTCATCCCATGCACGCCACCGGGGCCGTCACCGCACACTTAGCCCTCCAGGAGTCGCTGACCGGCGTACGCCTCGTCTCGACGCCGCCCCGGAACCGCGAAGACGGCGCTCCCGACGTGGGTGGTGTAGTCGTTGAGGGCGTCGTTCCGCGAGACCAGGCTACGCTGGATCGGCAGGAATCCGCGCCGGAGGTCCGACTGCCAGGCCACGAAGAGCAGCCCCGCGTCGCGGGAGCCGTCGGGGGCCCAGCCGTCGTCGTAGTTCCAGCCGCGCCGATAGATCCGCGAGCCACCGGTGTTGCGCGGGTTGGCGAGCCGTACGTGCGCGTGTCCCGGGATGAGGAGCGCGCCCTCCGCGTCGCGCAGGTCGAGGTCGACCGGGTCGTGCTCGCGCTTGGCCCCGAGCGCCGCGCCGTTGCCCAGGGAGCGCCCGATCACGTCCTCCTGGTGCTCGCGGGTCTTGGCGAACCAGTCCTCGAGGTCGATGCGGATCTGGCGCAGCACGAGATAGCTGCCGCCATCCATCCACGAGTCGGGCTCTCGCGCGAGCACCGTCGACTCCCACAGCGGCGAGCCCAGCGGCGGGTTGGCGGTGCCGTCACGGTGGCCCATCAAGTTGCGGCCGGTGGTGGCCGGGTCGCTGATCCCGGCCTGGGTGGTGCGGAAGCCCCGGCGGGAGTAGCGCACCTCGGCCCGCCCCGCAAGCAGTCCGGCAACCTCCTGGACGGCCCCGGCCAGCTTCATCGGGTCCTCGGCGGCGAGCTGGACGAACACGTCTCCCCCGCAGAGCCGAGGGTCGAGGCGGTCGTTGGCATAGGCCGGCAGGTCCACCAGTGCCTCGGGGCGCCGGTCGGCCAGGCCGCAGGCCTCCAGCAGGGTGGCGCCCAGGCCCGGGGTGATCTGCAGGCTGTCGGGTCGCAGGTCCAGCGCCGCGATCCCGGTCTGCCCCGGCCCGGCGCCTGCCGCGGCGTCGTCGGCGAGCCGGCCAAGGTCGGCCAGCAGGTCAGTGCTGGCGCGGCGCGCGGCGGCCGTGTCGCGGCGTACGTCGGGAAGCAGGTCCAGCGCCAGGAGGTGCCCGAAGGCCGGGACGTGGTCGTCCAGGCCTTGCGGGGCCTCACTGATGCTGACGGGGTCGTCGTTGGCGGTCAGCCGGTCCGACGTCGGCGGTGGCGCCTCGGTGTCGGCCGTGGCCCGACCGCCGACGACGCCGGCGACAGCGCCCACGGATCCGGCGGCACCGGCCCAGGCCAGCAGCCGTCGCCGTGAGACCGGCGTCTCGCCCATGTCGCCTGCTGCTCCTGTCTAGGGACGGTCCTCGCGGTTGATCACCGGGAAGTCTGCGGTGATCTCGGTGCCGCTCTCGAAGGTCAGGGTGATGGTCACGGTGTCGCCGGCCTTCAGCTCCTGCTTCAGCCCCATCAGCATGACGTGGTAGCCGCCCGGCTCCAACTTCACCGTCTCGCCCGCGGGGACCGCGATCGAGTCGACCGGCTGCATGGTGCCGCCACCGTCGCCGTTGTCGACGGTCTCGTGGATCTGGACCATGCCGGCCGCGTCGGAGGAGGCCGCGACCAGCGCGTCGTCGGAGTCGCCCTTGTTGGTCAGCGTGCCGAAGGCCCCGGTCACGGAACCCATGTCGGCCATGGAGTCGTCACCCATGGAGTCCTCGCTGCTCATGGACTCGTCATCGCCCATGTCCATGCCCTCCATCGAGTCGTCGCTCGACTCGGAGGTCATGTTCATCGGCGTCGAGGTGTAGGCGAAGCCGTCGGTGAGGGAGAGGTCGCCCTGGCTGGCGCTGACCAGGTCGGGGGTGTCGCTCGCCGTGCTGTCGTCGTTGGAGCCACAGGCGCTCAAGGTGACGCCCAGGGCGAGGCTGGCGCCCACCAGGGCGAGGCGGCGCAACGGAAGTGCGTTCATCGGTGTTCCTTGGGGTGTTGGTCGGACACGGTTCATCGGGCGTACTTGTCGACCAGCATCGGGATGGCCTCGGTGTAGGCATCCGCCCCGGAGAGCTCCTGGAAGTAGCCCACCATGCCGCCCCCGGGAGCGAGGACGAGCAGCTGGGCACCGTGGGTGACCTGGTAGTCGTCGTCGGAGACCTGGGGCGGCTCGATCCCGATGCCATAGACCTTCGCCGCGTCGATCACCTCGTTGATGTCGGCGCGACCCCCCAGGAACGTCGGGTCGAAGCCCGAGAGCCACCGGGTGATCTGAGCGGGGGTGTCACGGTTGGGGTCCGTACTGACGAACTGGACGTCCACCTTGCTGAGGACGGACTCGTCCACCTTGCGCAGGGCGGAGGCCAGATCGGCCATCGTCGTCGGGCAGACGTCGGGGCAGCTGGTGTAGCCGAAGTAGAGCAGCGTGATGCTCCCTGCGGGGACGCCGTCATAGCTCCAGCTGCTGCCGTCGGCCTCGGTGACCGACCCCGGGGGCGGGCCCAGCGGCTCGTCCGGGATCTCGACATAACCCTTGATGCCGCTGAGGGCGGACAAGGAATCGTCCGACCCGCCGCACCCGGTCAGGGCGGCAAGGGCGACCGCCACCATGGCGGCGACCATCGCAAGCCGTCGTGACACGACACCTCCTCGGCCGGTTCGGGCCGGTTGTTCGACAAGTTGTCGAAAGGGTACCCGGCCGGCTCCGCCAGTGTCGCATCGGACCCCGAACCGATCCGCATCGCCCTGGCGAGGGCGTCGGGGCTCAGGTCGGCAGCCGACGGGTGGCCGGGTCCCGGTCGGTGATGCAGTAGGTCAGGCCGACGGGGTCGCGCATCACGGTCCAGAACGAGTGCACCGCCACCAGATCGGCGCCCAGCTCCCGGTGCCGCGCCACCTCGGCGGCCCGGTCGTCGGTGCCGAGATCCAGGTGTGCCCGGACCGGGCCCTCCGCCTCGTCCAGGCGCTGCACCAGGAGGTCGAGGGCGAGCTGCCTCGACGGCCTGATCCACGAGAACTCGGGCTCCTCGAACCCCTCGAGCGCCGCGTCCAGCGTCGCGAGCCAGAACGCCCGCTCCGCGTCGTGCACCGACGAAGGAGCGTCGAGGCACACCTGGTAGACCATCGCGTGGTGCCCCGCGGCCCAGCGGGCCGGCTGCGGCAACGCCCCCGCCGGATGCCGGACGAAGCAGAACGTCAGGCCGCCCGGCGAGGTCAGGATGACGTGACCGTGGTCGGCCACCTCGATCGCCCCGCGGGCCACCGCCCGGTCGGCCGCCTCGCGGGGCGAGACGACGTGCACGTCGAGATGGATCCGGGTCCGCCCGTCGTCGAGGCGCTGCACGCGAAGGTGGTCGTCACCCACGCGGGGCAGCAGGGTGGCGAACTGGGCGTGGTCACCACGCGGCGCGGACACGTCGTACCCCGTCACGTCGCGCCAGAAGGCGACCCCGCGGTCGAACGAGCCCGGGGCGAAGTCGAGGAAGGCGCTGAGCCAGAAGGGGTCCATGGCCGGCAAATCTACGGACGGGCACTAGCGTGACGCCATGGCCGCAACACCCGAGCAGCGCGAGGCCTTCCTGGCCGCACTCTGCGCCCCCGAGCTTGCCGACATCGTCGACCTGGTCTGCTGGGTCCAAGACGACCCCGAGGGGCGGCAGGCCTATGCCGCCAACAGCGTGGGCCGGGTCCGCTTCCACACCGACGGGCCGGCCGAGGTGCTCGCCGGCGACAACCCGATCGGCAGCGAGGACCCGCTCGCGTTCCTCCCCTACGCCGAGGAGCTGGCCCACCCCTCGCCGGCACGATCGAGGAGCAACGCCTACCCGCTCGCGGCCACCCGGCTGCTGTCGTTCTTCGCCAACCCCGACCGCAGTCCCGACCTCGCGATCGTGCACACGCCGCGCCACTTCTTCCCCGACGAGGGAGGTCACGTCGGGGAGCACGGCTCGCTGGACGTGATCCAGTCGCGGGCGCCGTTCGTGATGAGCGGCGCCGGGGTGCAGCGGCTCGGGTTCGTCGACGACCACGCCCGGCTGGTCGACGTCGGGCCCACGCTCGCGCACCTGGTCGGCGTACCCGACGAGGAGCTGCGAGACAACGACGGCCTCCCGCTCGACGGTCGCCCACAGACCCGGTTCCTCGACGAGTCGGCCACCCGCTCCCACGTCATCGGCATCCTCTGGGACGGCGGCCACTGTGGGGACCTCTTGCACCTTGCGGAGACCGGCGAGCTGCCCGGCGTCGCCCGCCTGGTCGAGCGAGGCTTCGCGCTCCGGGGCGGCGCGGTGGCGGAGTTCCCCAGCATCACGCTGACCAACCACACCGCGATCCTCACCGGCGTCGGGCCGGGGCGGCACGGCGTGATGGGCAATGTCTACTTCGACCGGGCGACGGGCGAGCAGGTCGTCCCCAACGACGAGAGCACCTGGCACCGCAGCTCGGAGTGGCTCCTGCCGGCCGCCCGGACGATCTTCGAGACGGTCGGCGACCATCTCGGCGACACCGGCGGGCTGCGCACGGCCAGCGTCGACGAGGCGATCGACCGCGGCGCCGACTACTCCACGATGGCGCTGATCCGCGCGAGCGGCGAGAGCGGCGCCGACGCGCTCGACGACGCGCTGCCCGACCCGACCACGTCACCGTTCCTGGGCGACCCGGCGTTCCTCGAGGACTCCTACTTCCGATGGGGCGTCCGTGTCGACGACCTGGGGCTCCACCAGATGCTCGACCTGTTCGCCGACGCCTCGGCGGCACCGACACTGACCTGGTGGGCCAACGTGGTCACGGACTGCGGCCACCACGGCGGTGGCCCGCGTTCGGAGATGGCCCGCGACGCGCTCCGCCAGGCCGATGCCCGCCTCTCGGTCTTCCTCGACCACCTCGAGGTGCTCGGGATCCTCGACGACGTGACCATCCTGCTCACCGCCGACCACGGGTTCGAGGGCTCCGACCCCGCCTGCACCGGCTCCTGGCGCTCCGCCCTCGATGCGCTCGAGATCCCCTACCGCGACGAGGGCCCCGGACTGCTCTACCTCATCTGACCTCTCCGCCGACCCGGCAGATTCTCTGCCGGGTCGGCGACATTTCGACCTCGACCCGGCAGAGGATCTGCCGGGTCGGCGCGGGTTGTGGATCGTCGGGCGGCGGGCGTCGGGCGGCGGGTGCCAGGGGTCGGGCGAGGTGGTCGCGTCAGGTGACGGGGACGCAGTCGTGGCCGCAACCGTCGGGGGGCGGCGGGCCGTCGGCGTGCGCGGCCGGGCGGTGAAGCACTGCCGCCTCGGCGGTGACGGCGAAGTCGTCGCCCTCGGGCACGGCCGTGCCGTCGACGATCAGCGAATAGCCACGAGGCTCGCGCGGCGGGAAGACCACGGTCACGGTGGGGTTGGTGGCCAGGTTGGTGGCAGAACCACGGCTCGGGCCGCTGACGCGCAGCGCCGCTCCCTCCACGACCGGGTCCACCGTGATCACCTTGACCCGGCCCTCGGGCGACACGGTCAACAGATAGCCGGACCCGAAGTCGCGCAGCGTCTCCGCCAGCCTGGTCACGTCCACGACGATGCTCATGCGGGGAGGCTACGCCCCGGCATCGACCCAGCGCTCCCCCACGGGCCGCGGGGCAGCGGCACCCCCGCTCAGCTCCGCGAGTACGGCGTGCAGGCGGGCCACCTCCTCCGGCGGAGCGGCCAGGCGCAGGGTCACGCGATCGGCGTAGGCGGCGTCGACGACCGCGATCCCGCGGGACCGCAGCTCACTCTCGGCCCGGGCGGCGTCGGCGTGACCGAGGTCGACCGCCCACTCGGCCATGAGCTGGCGACGCTGGACCCCGACATCGTCGAGCGCGGCGCGCACCGCGTCGCCGTACGCTCGGACGAGCCCACCGGCCCCGAGCAGCACGCCCCCGAACCAGCGCGTCACCACGGCGACGACGTCACTGACCTCACGGCCGCGCAGCACCTCGAGCATCGGGGCTCCTGCGGTCCCGGCGGGCTCGCCGTCGTCGCTGGAACGCTGGAGGCCCGCATCGGGCCCGAGCACGAAGGCCGAGCAGTGGTGCCGGGCGTCCCAGTGCTCCCGCCGCAACCGGTCGACGACGGCCCGCGCGGCCGCCTCCTCCTCGACCCGGGCGAGCGTGCAGCGGAACCGCGACCGCTTGACCTCGATCTCCGCCTCGCCGTCGCGGGCGAGGGTGAGATAGCTCGTCACCACCAGCCCACCTGCCCGCCGCCGAGCCGGACGATGAAGCCGACGACCACGGCCAGGAAGACCACCCGGACGAAGCCCGAGCCACGGCGCACGGCGGTGCGCGCACCGAGATAGCCCCCGACGAGGTTGGCGGCGCCCATCAGCAGGCCCACCTTCCACATGACCGCGCCCTGCGGGACGAACACGCACAGCGCGGCGAGGTTGGTCGCCCAGTTGGCCAGCCGCGCCTTGGCCGAAGCCTCGACGAACGAGTAGCCCATCAACCCGACCAGCGCGATCGTGAAGAACGAGCCGGTTCCGGGCCCCAGCGCGCCGTCGTAGAAGCCGATCGCCAGCCCCGTCGCCATCGCCGCGGCGAGATGTCGGCGACCGGCGAACCGCAACGACGTGTCATCGCCGACCGTCGGCCGCAGCAGCACATAGCCGCCGACGAGGACCAGAGCCACCAGCACGATCGGGTCGAACACGGCCCGCGAGAGGTGCGACGCGACCATGGCGCCGCCCAGGGACCCGAGGAAGGCCAGGGCCATCAACGGCCCGAAGGTGTGCGGGTCGGGCCGAACCCGGCGGTAGTAGGTCGCCGACGCGACCGTGGTCCCGCAGATGGAGGCGAGCTTGTTGGTGGCGAGCAGCTGCACGGGAGCCACCCCGGGAAAGGCGAGCAACAGTGCCGGGAGCTGGACCAGTCCCCCACCCCCGACCACCGCGTCGAGGAAGCCGGCCAGCAGCGCCGCGAGCGCGAGCCAGACCAGCGTGCTCGTCTCGGGATCCACGACGCCGACCCTAGTGGCGTCGCGCAGGGGCGCGCGGGTGGAGCCGACGGCGGAGCGCCAGATACGGCCCGATGTGACCAGATCGCGGCGGTATCGGCCCTCCGAAGCCTCGCTCTTCACCCTTCGTCAGCATCCCGAACACCAGGGATCCCACTGTGAGCGCAGCCACGAGCCGCGCACCGAAGGAAGGAAACTCCCATGGTCACCAAGCTTCGCCGCAACACCGCCCTCGCCGCCGCCGTCCTCGCGACCGGCGCGGTCGCCCTCGCCGCCCCGGGCATGGCCAACGGCAACCACGACAAGGCCGACAAGCTGTCCGCCAAGCAGGTCAGCCGGGCCTACTACTTCGCCAACGACGGCTTCACCGACAACTTCAACACCTGCGCCTACACGCCGCTGCTGTCCAAGGCGTTCGCGGTCCCGAAGGGCGGCGTCGTCACGGTCGCCGGCACCGTCACCTCCGAGCGGGACTTCGACATCGCCACCGCGGGCCTGCTCACCTTCCGCGTGTCCATCGACGGGACGCCGACGACGGTCCCGGCCCAGATGGTGCTCGACGGCACCGACGACCACACCGCCACCACCATCGGCGGCGCCAAGGTCGCCAAGGGCGCCCACACGCTGGTGGTCGAGGCCAAGGAGTGCGGGACGGGGATGGCCTACCTCCTCAGCCAGTCGGCGACCGTCAACTACTCCTCGATCGGCGCCGCAAGCTCGACGGTGCCCAGCCTGAAGGCCAAGTCGGCCCAGCACTGACCAGCGAGATCGACCACGCACGACGGGGTCCCGGACAACCCGGGGCCCCGTTGTTGCGTGACAGAAGCGGGCCGCGGGACCCAAGATCGGCATGCGCCTAGCGGCCTTCGCCGGGCCCGGTCACCGCGAGGCGGCCGCCACGCGGGCTGTCCCGCGACGATAGGAGACCTCCATGCTCAACGCTCTACGCCGTCCGTCCGTGATTGTGGCCGCCGTGGTCGCGGCCGGATCCTTGGCCTTCGCCACGCCGACCGTGGCCAGTGGGCTGTTCGACGCCCACAACGCCGAGAAGGTCGCCGGCCTCAAGCCCACGGATCTCACCAAGACCCAGCTGTTCACAGCGGCCAAGAACTTCGACGACTTCGACACCTGCGCGATGTCCACGGTCATGAAGCGCAAGTTCACGGCCCCCCGCGGCGGGGTCATGACCGTGCAGGCCCAGGTCGGCGCAGCGCGTGACGCCGGCAGTCTCGACGAGGGGCTGCTGGTCGCCCGGATCGTGGTCGACGGCGCCGTGGCCAGCCACGAGGTCGGCGCCAATCTGGAGAACACCGGCGTGCAGGACGCGGCGGTGACCATGATCGGCGGCCGCAAGGTCACCAAGGGCAAGCACACGATCAAGCTTCAGGCGAAGGAGTGCGGCGACGGCATGGCCTACGTCGTGAGCCAGACGATGCTGGTCGCCTTCTCACCGTTCGGCACCGTGGACGGCGATCTCTTCAGCAAGGCCAAGGGCAACGGCAACTGACCGGGACCGGCGTGCCTCAGTGCTTGCTGAGATAGGCCAGCAGGTCGTGGCGGGTCAAGACACCGACCGGTTTGCCGTCCTCGTGCACGAGGACGGCATCGGCTGACTCCAGCAGCGCGACCGCCGCGGACGCCGGCTCGGTGGTCCCGATCGTCGGGAGCATGGGCCCCATGTGCTTCTCGACGGCATCGCTGAGCTCGGCGTCCCCGGCATAGAGGGCGTCGAGCAGGCTCCTCTCGGAGACGGACCCGGCCACCTCGGCGGCGACGATCGGCGGCTCGGCACGCACGACCGGAATCTGCGAGACGCCGTACTCCTGGAGGATGGCGATGGCCTCGGCGACGGTCTCGTTGGGGTGGGTGTGCACCAGGTCGGGCAGGCGGCCGGTCTTGCCGCGGAGCACCTCGCCCACGGACTGGGCCGACCGGGCGGAGCCTTCGACGGCGAAGCCGTACTGGGCCAGCCAGTCGTCGTTGAAGACCTTCGACAGATAGCCGCGGCCACCGTCGGGCACCAGGACGACGATGACCGCCCGCTCCCCCTCGGGGGTGCCGGCCAGCTCGTGGGCGAGCTGGATCGCGGCGTGCACGGCCATGCCGGACGAGCCTCCGACCAGGATGCCCTCCTCACGGGCGAGCCGCCGCGCCATCCGGAACGAGTCGGCGTCGGAGACCTCGATGACCCGGTCGGCGATGTCGCGGTCATAGGCGTCGGGCCAGAAGTCCTCGCCCACACCCTCGACCAGATAGGGACGCCCCGTGCCACCGGAGTAGACCGACCCGGTGGGGTCGGCACCGATGACCTGGACCGCGGGGTTCTGCTCCTTGAGGTAGCGACCGGTGCCGGTGATGGTGCCGCCCGTCCCGATGCCGGCGACGAAGTGGGTGATCCGGCCCTCGGTCTGCTGCCACAGCTCGGGGCCGGTGCTCTCGTAGTGGGAGCGCGGGTTGTTCTGGTTGGAGTACTGGTCGGGCTTCCAGGCGCCCGGCGTCTCGCGCAGCAGCCGGTCGCTGACGGTGTAGTAGGAGTCGGGGTGCTCGGGTGGGACCGCGGTCGGGCAGACGACGACCTCGGCGCCATAGGCGCGCAGGACGTTCTGCTTGTCCTCGCTCACCTTGTCGGGGCACACGAAGATGCACCGGTAGCCGCGTTCCTGGGCCACCATCGCCAGCCCGATACCGGTGTTGCCCGACGTCGGCTCGACGATGACGCCGCCGGGGAGGAGCTCGCCGGACGCCTCGGCGGCCTCGACCATGCTCAGGGCGATGCGGTCCTTGACGGAGCCGCCGGGGTTGAGGAACTCGAGCTTGGCCAGGACGATCGGCCCGGGCGCGCTGCCCAGGCCCTCGAATCCGGGGGCGTCCAGCGACGGCGCGAGCCGCAGCAGGGGCGTGTGGCCGATGAGCTCGAGCGGGCTGTCCACGTAGTCCACCGGGCAAACCTAACGTGAAGGCGCGCGTCGGGCTCGATCCGTAAGGTGGGGGCCATGAGCAAGGCGGCCGCGGCACGCAAGCTGGCCTCCGCCGCGGCGTACGGCGGTGGCGGTCTGTCGCTGCTCGGCGGCGCCCTCTACGGCGTGCTCAGGACCGAGGCCAAGCTGGCCCGCAAGACGATCGGCGAGCCCACCGGCGGTCCCCCTCCGGACGCGACGGGCTGGTATGGCCGCCGGCGTCCCGGGCCGGGCGTCAAGATCGCCCTGCTCGGCGACTCGAGCGCCGCCGGCTACGGCGTCGGGCGGGTCGAGGAGACCCCCGGTGCGCTGCTGGCGTCCGGGGTCGCCGAGGTGGCCGACCGGCGGGTGTTCCTGCGGTCCTTCGCGGTCGTGGGCGCCCAGACCTCTCACCTCGAGGGGCAGATCGACCGAGCACTCCCCACGGACCCGGACGTCGCGGTGATCCTGATCGGCGCCAACGACGTCACCCACACGGTGCTGCCGTCGCAGTCCGTCCAGCGCCTCGGCGAGGCCGTACGCCGGCTCCGCGACGCCGACGTGGCCGTCGTGGTCGGCACCTGCCCCGACCTCGGCACGATCAAGCCGATCGCCCCGCCCCTCAAGCAGGTGGCGCGGTCGTGGTCACGCCGCCTGGCCGCGGCCCAGACGATCGCCGTGGTCGAAGCCGGTGGTCGAAGCGTCTCCCTCGGCTCGATCCTGGGCCCGGAGTTCGCGGCCGCCCCGGCCCTGCTGTTCGGCCCCGACCAGTTCCACCCGTCGGCAGACGGCTACCACGCTCTCGCCTCGGTGCTGCTGCCGTCGGTGCTCGCCTCGCTCGATCTGTTCCCCGACGAGGAGGTCGCCCTCAGCATCCGCCGCGGCGACATCGTCCTCCCGGTCGCCGAGGCCGCCATCCAGGCGGTCCGCTCCCCGGGTGTCGAGCTCGACGGCACCGAGGTCGGCGGCTCCCAGCGCGGCCTGCGTGGCCGCTGGGTCCGGCTCAGTCGCCGCGGCCGTCAGCCCCAGGGCGAGGTCGAGTCGCCCGAGGCCGAGGAGGCGGGTGCGGCCGGCGATCAGCCGGGTCCGGACATGGTGAAGCCCCCGGAGCGCGAGGACTCCGGGGACTCCACGTCGATGATCAGTCGCGGTTGAGGATCGCGAGGATCCGCAGCAGGTTGGTGTAGATCCAGACCAGGCTGACGGTCAGCGCGAACGCGGCCCGCCACGACTCACGCTCGGGGAGGCCGGCGGCGACGCCGCGCTCCACGAAGTCGAAGTCGAGGATGAGCATGAAGATGCCGAGCACGAGACCGGCGACGGCCATCAGCAGGCCGATGGCGCCGAACCCGAAGATGCCGGTCTGGATGCCGAACAGGTTGAGGACGAGCTCCATCAGGCCCAGACCCACCATGCCGAACATGGCGGCCATGACACCCATGCGGAACTTGTTGCCGACCTTGATGTCGAAGAACTTGTAGGCCGCCAGCGTGCCGAAGAAGGCCGCGAACGTGCCGATGACGGCCTGCATCACGATGCCGTCTGAGAACTGGAGTTCGAAGGCCTTGCTGATCGCGCCCAGCGCGACGCCCTCAGCGGCAGCGAACAGCAGGACCAGCGCCGGGCTGATGACGCGCTTGAACGAGTTGACCAGGGAGAGCACGAACGCCAGGCCGGAGCCGACCAGCACGGCCCCCGTGAGCTTGGCCAGGTTGTCCTGCTGGTCGAGCGGGGTGCCCGTGGCGATGTCGCCGATGTACCACCAGGTGACGGCGGCCGTCACGATCACGAGGGCGAGCGTCATCGCGGCCTTCTGCACGACCGAGTCGACGGTCATCCGGCCGCCCTGCTCGACCGTCGGCGAGTAGCCGGTCTGCGGGCCGGGGGCGCCGACGCTCCACGTGGAGGGGTCGGAGGTGCCCGGCTGGGTGCCATAGGCAGGGTTCGTCTGGTTCGCGGGCTGGCCGCTGAACTGGGGGGAGCGGTTGAACACCGGGTTGTTGCTGCGCATCGTGGTCTCTCCTCGAGGCCGTGGCGGGCCTCCACTCTGGAGGCTCATCCGAGAGGCCCGACTCTACCGGGCCCCACTGCACTCAACGACGGACAAATCCCCGGTGTTCCCGGAGAAGCAGCCTTCCGGCCGGGCCGCCGTACGTCGAGCCGCCATGCGCTCGCTGGCCGGGGCATGCGTGGGTCTAGCCTGGCGACATCGACCTCAGGAGGCCTTCGTGGTGGCTCGGATCCGGCTCGCCCTCTCGATCCTGCTCGGCATCGTCCTCACCGGGGCGTTGACGACGTCGGGCGCGCTCGCCGTACCCCGGCTCGGTGCGCCGGCCGCCCTGGCGCCGAGCCAGAGCGGGATCGGGGACCCCTACTACCCCACCGACGGCAACGGCGGCTATGACGTCGCCTCCTATGACATCGCCGTGAGCTATCAGCCCACTGGGCACACCATCGCCGGTCGCACCACCGTGACGGCCAAGGCCGCACAGCGACTCTCGGTGTTCAACCTCGACCTCGACGGGCTCGTCGTCACCGCCGTGACGGTCGACGGTCAGCCGGCAACCTGGGCCCGGGAGGACGTGCACGAGCTCGTCATCACGCCCGCACAACCCGTCGGTCGAGGCGCGCGGTTCACCGTGGTCGTCCGCTACCACGGCGACCTGCACAACATCGACGACGGCGGCGCGCCGAGCGGGTTCATCGTCGGAGGCGGCGACCCCGCCGCCGGTTATCTCGAGGGCGAGCCGCACGGCTGCGCCACCTGGTTCCCGTGCAACGACCACCCGACCGACAAGGCGACCTTCCACCTCGCGATCACGGTGCCGCGCCCGCTCCAGCTCGTGGCGGTCGGCGTCCAGGGGCCGACGACGTCGAAGCAGGTGGACGGCGTGGCGGGCCGCACCTATCGCTGGCGGATGAGCGAGCCCATCTCGACCTACATGGTCGCGTGGTACGCCGACAGGCTCACCTTCGAGCGCTCGCACCTGCCCGACGGGACGCCCGTCGTGTCGGCCTACGGGCCCGGTCACGCGGCCGCGATGGCGCGCGAGGCCAAGCTGCCCGAGATCATCCGGGTCCTGTCTCATCGCTGGGGCCGCTATCCCGCGCCCGCTGCCGGCGGCATGTTCGTGGCCGACTCGATCCCCTACGACCTGGAGACCTATGGGCGGCCCGTCTACTCCACGAGCACCGGGCTGATGACGATCGTCCACGAGAACGGTCACATGTGGTGGGGCGACCACATCGCCCTCCACCGCTGGAAGGACATCTGCTTCAACGAGTGCCTGGCGTCGTACTCGGAGTGGATCTGGCAGGAGCACACCGGTACCGACCTGGACGCGCAGTACCGCCAGGGCGTCCGCAACGGTGGAGCGACCCTCTTCGCTGGCAAGCTCTATGACATGGGCGCCGGCCACGAGTTCGACTACCCCGTCTATGTGAAGGGCAAGTACTTCGTGCACGCGCTGCGCAACAAGATCGGCGACGAACGCTTCTTCAAGGCCATGCGGACGATCCAGCGCAGGCACGGAGGCGGCACCTTGTCGTTGGTCGGGTGGCGCAACGCCCTCGAGCGGATCACCGGGGTCAAGCTCGCCTCGTTCTGGGACGAGTGGGTCTTCTCCACGGGCCGCCCGTCGCGGGCCAACCTGTTCCCCGGGAACCTCTGACGGCCGTCGATCGCGACACGGTGGACGCGTGTGCCCCCGCTGGGGTTCGAACCCAGACTGAGTCGCTTTTAAGGCGACCTCCTCTGCCAGTTGGGATACGGGGGCCACGGGCGCCTGCATCGTATGCCGCACCGGGGGCCGGCCCGCAGCTCCCTCAGCGGGCCGCGGCCCGGCCCAGCACGTCGTCCAGCATCGGCTCGGTGAGTCGGCCGGTGAAGGTGTTCTGCTGGCTGGGGTGATAGCTGCCGAGGAGCACCAGCTCCCGGTCGGCTCGCGTGAGCACCGCCTCGGCGCCGTGACCGAACTTCGGTTTGGGCCGTGGCACTGCGAAGCCCGCCGCTGCGAAGGACCGCAGCGTCGCGTCCCACGCGAAGCCACCGAGAGCGACGACCGCTCGCAGCGTCGGCGCGATCAGGTCCACCTCCCGCAGGATCCAGGGCGCACACGTGTCGCGCTCGGCGGTGGTCGGCTTGTTGTCCGGAGGTGCGCAGCGCACGGCCGCCACCATCCGGGCGCCGAGGAGCGCCTGCCCGTCGCCGGCGTGGGTGCTGGCGGGCCGGGCGGCCAGTCCCACGCGGTGAAGACTGGCGAACAGCCAGTCCCCGGACGAGTCGCCGGTGAAGACCCGGCCGGTGCGGTTGCCCCCGTTGGCCGCCGGCGCGAGCCCGACGATCAGGACCCGGGGCTCGGGGTCGCCCCACCCGGCGATGGGACGCCCCCAGTAGGGCTGCTGGGCGAACGACGCCCGCTTGGCGACGGCGACGTCCTCGCGCCACCGGACCAGGCGCGGGCATGCACGACAGACCGACACCCGGGCACTGAGCTCGTCGAGGTCGGCCGTGGCCGCGAGGCGGCGTACGCGGGCCGGCGTCGCGGCGACCGGGGTATCGGAAGCGGCGGGGTCGTCGGGCCAGCCGGTGCCGGGCGGCACGGGGCTGTCGAACTCCTCCCCCGTGATCGGGTGTGGCAGTCGAGTCATCCCGGCCGTCCTCAGGCGATCGACCAGGCGATGCCGTCGAGGATGTCGGCCTCGGAGACGACGAGCGACGCGACCGCCGTACGACGCAGCACGCGGTCGAGGATCAGCGCTCCGGCCAGGATGACGTCGGCGCGGCCGGGGTGCATGTAAGGCAGCGCCAGCCGCTCCGCGTGGGTCATCGCCAGCAAGCGCTCGACGAACGTGTGGACCGCCGCCACGGGGATGACGGCCTGGTCGGTGCGGGTCGCGTCATAGGCGGGCAGGTCGAGCACGCCCGCACAGAGGGTGAGGATCGTGCCCGCGACACCGACGACGGTGTTGGCGGCCGCGAGGTCGACCGGCGACAGGTCGAGGGCGGCCTCGGCATCGGCGACGCACGCCGCGACCTCGTCGGCGGTCGGAGGGTCGGAGTGCAGGTGACGTTCGAAGAGGCGCACCGACCCGATGTCGAGCGACACCGCGGACTCGACGACCGTGCGTGGCCCGTGACCGGGCGCGGACGAGGCACGACGCCCCAGCACCAGCTCGGTGGACCCTCCCCCGATGTCGATGACCAGCACCGGCTCGTCGGGCTCCCGCTCGAGGTTGCGGACCGCACCGTCGAAGCTCAGCAGGGCCTCCTCGTCACCCGAGACGACCTCGGGGTCCACGCCGAGCCGCGCCCGCACCCCGGCCGCGAAGACGTCGGCGTTGGAGGCGTCGCGGGTCGCGGAGGTCGCGCAGAAGCGGATCCGCTCCACGGGGTGCTGGGCGATCAGCGCGGCGTAGTCGTCGATGGCGGCGAAGGCCCGCTCGAGCGCCTCGTCGGCGAGGCGGCCGGAAGTGTCCACGCCCTGCCCGAGGCGGACCGTGCGGGACTCGCGCACGTCGACGCGGGGCAGGTCGCCGATCAGCAGCTTGATGGTGTTGGTGCCGCAGTCGACGGCGGCGATCATGCCGCTCATGGCGCCGGGCGCTCCCCCGGCTCCACGCAGGGGCCCTCGGCCCACCAGGTGCCCAGCAGCTGGAGGACCTCGTCACCGAGCGGGTTGACTCCCGGTCCCTGCGCCAGCGACTGCGCGGCGAGCACGTGGAGGCACTTGACCCGGTCGGGCATGCCGCCCGCAGAGATGCCGTCGATCTCCGCTGCGTCGCCGAGCTCGGCCCGCGCCGCCAGGAACGCGTCGTGCGCGGCGGCGTACGACGCAGCAAGGTCGGCGTCCTCGCCGAGGCGCTCCTGCATCTCGCGCATCAGGCCCGACCCCTCCAGGGTGCCGATCCGGGAGGCCGCGCGCGGGCAGGTGAGATAGAAGGTCGTGGGGAACGGCGTGCCGTCGGGCAGTCGCGGCGCGGTCACCACGACGTCCGGCCGTCCGCACGGGCAACGGTGTCCGACCGCGTGGATCGCGCGAGGCGACCGCCCGAGCTGAGCGGCGACGGCGGCCTCGTCGGCGGCGTCGATCACTGCGCCCCCGACGACGTGATCTTGTCGGCCGGCTTGCCGACCCTGGTGGCGGGAGGGTCGACGACGGGCGGCGGGTCGCCGGCGAGCTCGACGGAACCCCACGCCTTGTCCCACCACGGGGTCGGCGTCTGAGGGATCACGTCGCTCGGGTCGTTGAGGGTGGGCTCGTCGCCGAGCGGCTGCCCGTCGGAGCCCATCACCTGCCAGCTGGTGTCACCCGGGTCGACGTAGCCGAACCGGAGCCGGGCCTGCTCCTTGACATAGGACGGGTCCGCCCATCGGGCCTTCTCGCGCTCGAGCTGGGCGATGGTGGCCTTGGTCTGGGAGATCTGGGCCTGCAGGTCCTCGATGTGGGCCCGCTGCTGGAGGTAGGCCCGCATCGATGAGGCGTACGAGATCGCCAGCACCGCCAGCACCAGCCCGAGCAGGACGGCCCGCCCTGTGAACCGTGACCGTGGCTTGTCCGGCGGCGTGCGCTGCCGCGGGACGTCCGGGCTCGGGCCCGTCGCCAGCCGGGACGCGTTCCGGTCCCCGGGCCGCCTGCTGCGGCTCGGGCCGGAGTGCGGTCGGCCGGGACGGGTCACCCACCCATCATGACAAGCGTCAGCGCTTGTACCGAGGGAACGCGCCGGAGCCGGCGTACCTGGCCGCGTCGCCGAGCTCACCCTCGATGCGCAGGAGCTGGTTGTACTTGGCGACGCGCTCGGAGCGAGCGGGGGCGCCGGTCTTGATCTGGCCGCAGTTGGTGGCCACTGCGAGATCCGCGATCGTGACGTCCTCGGTCTCGCCGGAGCGGTGGCTCATCATGCAGCGGTAGCCGTTGCGGTGAGCGAGCTCGACGGAGTCGAGGGTCTCGGTGAGCGAGCCGATCTGGTTGACCTTGACCAGCAGGGCGTTGGCCTGGCCACCATCGATGCCGCGCTGGAGCCGCTCGACGTTGGTGACGAACAGGTCGTCGCCGACGATCTGGATCTTGTCGCCCAGCTCGTCGGTGATGGTCTTCCAGCCCTTCCAGTCCTCCTCGTTCAGCGGGTCCTCGATCGACACGATCGGGTAGGCCGCGACGAGCTCGGCGTAGTAGGCGGTCATCTCGTCGGCCGTGCGCTTCTGGCCCTCGAACTCGTACTTGCCGCGGTTGAAGAACTCCGACGCGGCCACGTCGAGGGCAAGGGCGATGTCCTTGCCGGGCTTGAGACCGGCGCCCTTGATCGCGGTGGTGATCAGGTCGAGGGCCGCGCGGTTGCTCTCGAGGTTGGGGGCGAAGCCGCCCTCGTCGCCGAGACCGGTCGCCAGGCCCTTCTTCTTCAGCACCGACTTGAGCGAGTGGTAGACCTCGGCACCCATCCGGAGCGCCTCGGCGAAGGTCGCCGCACCGATCGGGGCGATCATGAACTCCTGGATGTCGACGTTGGAGTCGGCGTGCGACCCACCGTTGAGGATGTTCATCATCGGGACGGGCAGCAGGTGGGCGTTGGGGCCACCGACGTAGCGGTAGAGCGGCAGGCCCGCGGAGTCGGCGGCGGCCTTGGCCACGGCGAGCGAGACCCCGAGGATCGCGTTGGCGCCGATCTTGGCCTTGTTGGGCGTCGCGTCGATCTGGATCATCGTCTGGTCGATGAGCCGCTGGTCGTCGGCCTCGAGGCCGACCACCGAGGGCGCGATCTGGTCGAGCACCGCGTTGACGGCCTTCTGGACACCCTTGCCGCCGTAGCGCTTCGCGCCGTCGCGCAGCTCCACGGCCTCGAAGGCACCCGTCGACGCACCACTGGGCACCGCGGCGCGGCCGAACGCCCCGTCGTCCAGGGCGACCTCGACCTCGACGGTGGGGTTGCCACGCGAGTCGAGGATCTCGCGCGCGCCGATTGCTGCGATGGAAGCCACGATGGTGCTCCTGACGGGAAGGGGATGGGTCCTGGAGCCAGCCTAGTCACGACGGGGCCCGCGCTCCGTGTGACGTTCGTCAGGTGGCAGGCCCGACGGGCTCAGGTGGCGTCGAGGGTTCGGCGTACGGCGTCGCGAAGCGCCTGCTCGGGGTCCACCCCGGCCTCACGCGCCTCCCTCACCACGTCCAGCAGCCGCTCACCGATCTCCGCCGAAGTGGGACTCGCGGCCCCGCGACGTGGGACTCGCGGCCCCGCGAGGTGGGACTCCTGGCCCTTCGAGGTGGGAGTCCCGGCCCCGGCCGTACGACGACCCTCGCGCGCGAGCCGGTCGAGCACCTTGTCGGCGTACAACAGGGCCGGCAGCGAGGTCGGGATGCCGTCGACCGGCGACTCCCGCTGCTTCTCGGCGGCCTTGATGGCCTCCCAGACCTCGTTGATGTCCTCGGCGTCGAGGGCTGAGGGGCCACGGCTCCCACTTCGCGGGGCCGCGAGTCCCACCTCGGCGGGGGTGGCGTCGGGACCGAAGACGTGGGGGTTGCGGCGATACATCTTGGCGATGATGTCGGCGGTGACGTCGTCGAGGGTGAACTCGCCGGACTCCTCGGCGATGACGGCGTGGAACCAGATCTGCAGGAGCAGGTCGCCGAGTTCCTCGCGGAGGTGGGCGGGGTCGCCGGACTCGATCGCCTCGGCGGTCTCGTGGGCCTCCTCCAGCAGATAGCGCACCAGCGACCGATGGGTCTGGGAGGCCTTCCAGCCACACTCCAGCCGGAGCCGGCGCATCACCGCGAGGAACTCCAGCAGGCGCTCCCCCGTGGCCCGGTCACCGGGCTCGTCGGGGAGCGGGGCGTCGGTCACTTCTGGCAGCGCAGCGACGCCGGGAGGGCGTTGGCGTAGGTGGTGTCCTCGGACCCGGTCTGGTCGTTGGCGGCCTTGAGCCCCTGCTTGGCCAGCGAGCTGACGGCGAACGAGACGCTGTTGTCGGCCGCCTGCAGGTCGGAGCTCAGCCCGAAGCGCGGGTCGATCGTGATGTCGGTCTCGGTGAGGTACCTGTCGATCAGGGCGCTGAACGCCTGGCTGACCTCGTCCTGACTCGGGTCGGCGTTGCCGGCCTTGGCCAGCTCGGCCGTCGCTGCCGCACCGATCACGTCGGTGACGTAGTTGCCGGTCGTCTGGAGCTCGGCATAGCCGGCCCGCTTCTCCTCCGGGAGGGCCGAGGCCGACAGCTCGGCGCTGCGCACGGCGGTGCGGTAGTCCGAGCTCGGCGTGATGTCGAAGTCCGCGGCGATCAGGTCGGTCAGCTTGCGGGCCACCAGCTGCTGCACGACATAGGTGCGCAGCTTGCCCATCGAGGCGACCGCCGGGTTGCCTCCGGTGCCGAGCTGGGGCTTCACCCCGGTGCAGAAGTCGTTCGCGGTGTCGTCGACGGTCCGCATGCTGATCGACTCGTCGCCGACCCGGGCGGCCACGCCGGGGTGGACGCCGGCGCATCCCGACAGCAGCAGCGTCGAGGCGGCACCCAGGACGACGAGCGAGCGGAGGCGCCTGGTCCGGGTCGGCACGAGGCGGCTGCTGCGGGTGGTGCTCACGACTGCTCCTTGGTGGTCCTGGTGGTCTGCTGGCCGGCCCCGGTGTGGGCGGCGCGTTCGGCGGGCGGGTCGATCACCGAGTCGATGACCAACCGCGCCCATTCAAGCAGGGCGATCCCGTCGATGGGACGCTGCCCGACCCCGCTGGGCTGTGGACGGGGCACGAGGATGGTGCTGACGGGCGGCTTGACCACGCTCTTGGGATAGAGCCGCTGGAGGCGTACGACGCGCGACTCGGGCAGGTCGACGGGCGCGAACCGGACGAACTTCCCGGAGATCGTCACCTCGCCGACACCCGCGAGACGGGCCCGGGCCCGGAACCGGGCGACCAACAGCAGGGAGGCCACCTCCTCGGGGGGCTCGCCATAGCGGTCGACCAACTCGGCACGGAGCTCGTCGACGTCCTCGTCGGAGCGGACCTCGGCGAGCCGCTTGTACATCTCCAGGCGCAGGCGCTCGGAGGGGATGTAGTCGTGGGGCAGGTGCGCGTCGACGGGCAGCTCGATGCGGACCTCGGCGAGCTCCGGCTCCTGGTCCCCGCGGAACTCCTGCACCGCCTCACCGACCAGGCGCACATAGAGGTCGAAGCCCACGTCCGCGATGTGACCGGACTGCTCGCCCCCGAGGAGGTTGCCGGCACCCCGGATCTCGAGGTCCTTCATCGCGATCGCCATGCCGCCACCGAGGTCGGAGTGCTGCGCCAGGGTCGCGAGCCGCTCGTGGGCGGTCTCGGTCAGTGGCTTCTCGGGCGGGTAGAGGAAGTAGGCGTAGGCGCGCTCGCGGGATCGGCCCACCCGTCCGCGCAGCTGGTGGAGCTGGGAGAGGCCGAGCATGTCCGCCCGCTCGATCACCATGGTGTTGGCGTTGGACACGTCGAGACCCGACTCGACGATCGTCGTACAGACGAGGACGTCGAACCGCTTCTCCCAGAAGTCGAGCATGACCTGCTCGAGCTGGTGCTCGCCCATCTGGCCGTGGCCGACCGCGACCCGCGCCTCGGGGACGAGCTCGCGGATGCGGGCGGCGGCCTTCTCGATCGACTGCACCCGGTTGTGGATGTAGAAGACCTGGCCGTCGCGCAGCAGCTCCCGCCGGATCGCGGCGACGACCTGGCGGTCCTCGTAGGCGCCGACGTAGGTCAGCACCGGGTGGCGCTCCTCGGGGGGTGTCGTGATCGTCGACATCTCGCGGATGCCGGTGATCGCCATCTCGAGGGTCCGCGGGATCGGCGTCGCGGACATCGAGAGCACATCGACCGAGGTGCGCAGCCGCTTCATCTGCTCCTTGTGCTCGACGCCGAAGCGCTGCTCCTCGTCGACGACGATGAGCCCGAGGTCCTTGAACCGGATGTCGGGGTTGAGCAGCCGGTGGGTGCCGATGACGATGTCGACGCTGCCCTCGGCAAGACCCTCGAGGACGTCGCGGGCCTCCTTGTCGCTCTGGAAGCGCGACAGCGCCTTGAGCACGACCGGGAAGGCGCCCATCCGCTCGGCGAAGGTCGAGAAGTGCTGCTGGACGAGCAGCGTCGTCGGGACGAGTACGGCGACCTGCTTGCCGTCCTGGACCGCCTTGAACGCCGCGCGTACGGCGATCTCGGTCTTGCCGTAGCCCACGTCACCGCAGACCAGGCGGTCCATCGGCATCGTGCGCCGCATGTCGGCCTTGACCTCGTCGACGGTGCTCAGCTGGTCGGGGGTCTCGGTGAACGGGAAGGCGTCCTCGAGCTCGCGCTGCCAGGGCGTGTCGGCCCCGAACGCATAGCCCTGCGTGGCCTGACGGGCGGCATAGAGCTTGATCAGCTCGGCCGCGATCTGGCGGACGGCCTTGCGGGCGCGGTTCTTGCGCTTGGACCAGTCGGAGCCGCCGAGCCGGTCGAGGTTCGGCTGCTCGCCACCGACATAGCGGGTCACCTGGTCGAGGCTGTCGGCCGGGACGTAGAGGCGATCGGGCGGGCCGCCGCGCTTGGAGGCGCCGTAGTCGAGCACGAGGTACTCGCGGGTGGCGCCGTGCACCTCGCGCTGCTTCATCTCCACGAACCGGCCGACACCGTGCTGCTCGTGGACGACGTAGTCGCCGGCCTTGAGCTCCAGTGGGTCGATCTGCCGCTTGCGGCGGGCCGGCATGCGCCGCATGTCGCGGGTCGAGGACGACTGGCCGGAGAGATCGTCGCCGGTGAGGACGACCAGGCCGCGGCCGGTGTCGACGAAGCCGTGCTGCAGCGTGCCGGTCGTCACCGTGACCACGCCGTCACCCGGCAGCGCGCCGGTCAGGTCGTCGACCAGCCGGCCGGCCAGGTCGGCCTCCCCCAGCGCCTCGACCGTGCGCTGAGCCGTGCCATGGGCCGGTTGGACGATGACGACGCGCCAGCCATCGGCCAGCCACTGGCGTACGTCGGCCACGGCGCGCTCGAGGTCGCCTCGGTACTCCTCGGTGGGAGTCGCGGCCAGGGCGCGGGTGGGCGCGCCCTCGTCGAGGATCGTCGTCGCGCTCGACTCGTCGGCGATACCGAAGGGACTCATCGTCCACCAGGGCTTGTCCTGCCCGAGGGTGTGCATGCGGACGTCGCCGAGGGAGCGGTAGGACGCCGCGCCGAGGTCGATCGGGGCCTGACCGCCGCTCGCAGCGGCTGCCCAGCTCGCGCCGAGGAACTCCTCGCTCGTCGCCACCAGGTCGTGGGCACGGGTGCGCGCCCGCTCGGGGTCGAGGATGACGACCGCGGTGTCGGTCGGCATCACGTCGACCAGCAGCTCCATGTCGTCGACCAGCACCGGGGCCAGCGACTCCATGCCCTCCACCGCGATCCCGTTCGCGATCTTGTCGGTCAGCTCGAGCAGCTGGGGGTGTGCCTGGCCGAGCGCCGCGGCGCGACGGCGTACGTCCTCGGTGAGAAGCAGCTCGCGGCACGGCGGCGCCCAGAGCCGCTCGACCAGGTCGAGCGCCCGCTGGTCGGCGACGGAGAAGGTGCGCAGCTCCTCGACGTCGTCGCCCCACAGCTCGACCCGGATCGGGTGCTCCTCGGTCGGCGGGAACACGTCGACGATGCCGCCGCGGACGGCGAACTCGCCCCGCTTCTCGACCAGGTCGACGCGGCTGTACGCCGCCCCCGCCAGTCGCTCGACCAGGTCGTCGAGCGGCATCGTGTCGCCCGGCTGGAGCTCGACCGGCTCGAGGTCGCCGAGGCCCTTGACCTGCGGCTGGAGCACCGACCGGACCGGAGCAACGACGACCCGGACCTCGCCACTGGTGGCGTGTTTGCCGGGATGGCGCAGGCGTCGCAGCACGGCCAGTCGGCGACCGACGGTGTCGCTGCGCGGGCTGAGCCGCTCGTGCGGCAGCGTCTCCCAGCTGGGAAAGAGGACAACGGTGTCGGGGTCGACCAGGCTGCCCAGCGCGGCGACGAGATCCTCGGCCTCGCGCTCGGTCGCGGTGACGGCCAGTACCGTGCGACCGGCCTCGACCAGCCCGGCCACGACGAACGGGCGCAGCGCCGCCGGCCCGGTCAGGTCGAGCTCGGGGAGCACCCCGGCCCGGGCATCGGCCATCGACTCGGCGAGCACGGGGTCGGCCAGCACGGCGGCGGTCAGGCCGGTGAGGGTCACGGGGTCTCCAGATCGGGGTCGGACAGCACGACAGCCCCCTGCCGATGAAGGGCAGGGGGTGGTGCGTCCGAGTCTACGTGGCCCTTCGTCGTACGGCGGTCAGCTCACGGTGGGGTCGGTCACCCGGCCGAGGAAGAGCGGAGTCCCGTGCGCGACGTCGTGGATGACGAAGAGGAACGGCCTGTCGACGACCAGCTCATCGCGGATCGGCATCGACGTCGCACCCGCGACGGCGGCGGTCGCCGCGGCCGCCTCGGTGCCTTCCTCGTCGACGGCGATGAAGGCCTGGTGCAGGACGGCCGTGAGATAGAAGTCGTTGGGGTCCGGGGTCATCGCGTCGAGGTCGGCCCGGCCCTGGTCGAACGCGTCGACCATGCCGAAGCCCTGCAGGGCAGACGTCAGCGGGCTCGTCGACCGGAAGGTCCACTTCGGCAGGGTCAGCAGCACCTCGCCAGGTCCGGGCTCGGCCAGCAACGCGGCGACGCCGTCCGAGGCGAGGGCCCCTTCCACGGCGCTAAACCGGTCGGCGTCGGGCACCACGACGGTCATGGCCAGGGTCCCGCCGGCATAGAGGAGGCGACCACCCTTCCAGCCGGGGCCGTGCACCAGCCCGCCCTGGGCCACTCCGTGCATCAGGTCCGCGGTGACGACCGACCCGTCGAGACGGTAGAAGTCGCCCGGCGCCGTCGACCCCTCCATGAACGGCACCTCCCAGGGCGCCTTGAGATAGATCGCGTTGACCAGGACCAGACGGGTCAGGGCGTCGAGGACCCCCTCGGGGATGATCTGGGGGATCTTGTCGTGGGTCTGCTCGGCGGTCCAGTCGTTGATGAGCTTGCGCGCCTCCTCGGTGGCGTTCACGTAGTCGACCACGCGCATCCCGGCGCCGTACTCTCGGGCGAGCACGTCGAGGAACTCCGGGGCCCACTCCACCGAGCGGTCTCCGAAGAGCTGGTTCGCCGTCGCGAGCACGATCTCGGCCGAGCTTCCGTCGCCGCGCTTCGCCGGCCCGGCCAGCCCCTCGATCTCTTGGGTGAGCGCGTTGAGGCCGCCGTTGAACGCCGCCAGGTCCAGCCCGTCACCGAGTCCGAGCACGGACTCCATCTGGGTCGCCGTCTGTCCTCCGGCGCCGTTGAGCACCAGACCGAGCGCGACCGCGATCGAGTACGGCGACAGCGCGAGGTTGGTGTCGCCGGTGGCCAGCGCGCCGTAGAGCCGCCCGGCGAGGCCGGCCATGGCACCGGCCACGGCCGGGACCGCGGCGGCATCGCCCGATGACCGGTCGACCTTGGCCGCGACGAGGCCGAGTCCGGAGGACTCTTCGACCGGGTCGTCCGAGGCCCGGCCACACGCGGCGAGGGCCGGCGCAGCGGCCACGCCCACCGAGGCGAGGGCGAGCAGGCGGAGGAGGTGACGGCGGTCGAGCGCGGTGGTCATGCCGGTCTGACGCTCGTCGCCGGCGACCGGTTCCGTCAAGCCTGGTCGGTCGAACCGGTCAGGCGACCCGGCTGTGCTTGGCCGGCAGCGCCGGACGACAGCTGCAGGAGTCGGAGCACGGCAGGTAGGTGTGCATCGCGTGCCCGCACTCGGGGCACGGACGGTCGCGCGTGAGCAGGGTGTGCTGCTCGTCGACGTTGTCCCACATGGTCCTGGCCTCCTCTCGCGGCTCGGTCCTCTCCCTCCCATCGGCTCCGAGCAGCCGGCTATGAGACGTGTGACCTGGCTCACCATGACGCGAGTCGGGTCGAGGACCGTGGTGTCTGACGATGAGGAGGCGGATCCACCGCCCGGTGATACGAGCTCAGCTCGACGTGGCGGCGACCTCGGCCTCGGAGCGAAGGATGCAGAACTCGTTGCCCTCCGGGTCGGCGAGCACCGCCCAGCCGGTGCCGGGCCCGAAGTCGCCCCGGTGGTCCTCGACGAGGGTGGCTCCGAGGGCGAGGACGCGCTCGGTCTCGTCGTCCCTGGTGCCGGTGCGCGGGCGCAGGTCGAAGTGGAGGCGGTTCTTGACGCTCTTGGTGTCGGGGACCTGGATGAACAAGATGAGGTGACCGGACTCGGGGTCGCGGATCATGCACTCCTCGTGGTCCGACTCGTTGGGGTCACCGTCGAGGTCCACATAGCCCAGCAGCTTCTTCCACCACTCGGAGAGCCCATAGGAGTCGTGGCAGTCGACGGAGGTGTGCGCGACGAAGGAGGTCATGGGGCCAGTCTGGCCACCCGTAGCTCAGCCGGGGAATCGGTTTTCGGCGAGCTGCCCCCGAGGACAATGCCTCTTCTGGGATCGGCTCAGTCGGTGCCGTGCTCGCGGATGAAGGCGAGGATCGGCTCGGCAAGCTCCGGGCGACAGACGATGAGGTCGGGCAGGGAGACGTTCTCCTGGTTGTAGACCAGCTCCGAGCCGTCGACGCGGGAGCAGAACAGACCGGCAGCGCGGGCCACGGCAACGGGGGCGGCGTTGTCCCACTCGTACTGACCCCCGGCGTGGACATAGGCGTCGGTGACGTCGCGAGTCACCGAGATGACCTTGACGCCGGCGGACCCCATCGGCACGAGCTCCGCGTCCAGGACCCTGGCGAGCGCCTCGACGAAGGCGGGCGGGCGGGTCCTCGAGACGGCGATGCGCGGCCGGGCCGAGGTCCGTGGGGGCACGCTCGGCGGCGCGGCCGTGCTGAACGTCTCGCCGAGGGCGGGCTGAGCGACGGCACCGGCGACCAGCTCGCCGCGCTCCCACAGGGCGACGTGGACGGCCCAGTCGTCGCGCGGCGGCTCGGAGAACTCACGCGTCCCGTCGAGCGGGTCGACGATCCACACCCGGTCGGACGTGAGCCGGATCGGGTCGTCCTTGCCCTCCTCGGACAACACGGCATCGCCGGGACGGAGCTGCGCGAGCAGTTCCATCAAGAGCTCGTGAGCGGCGCGGTCCCCCGCATCCTTGAGCTCACGCCCCTCGAGTCCTTCGGTGCGCACCTCGAGGAGGCGCTCGCCGGCGCGGTCGGCCAGCCAGGCCGCCAGGTGGTGGTCGTTCAGGGACGTGGGGTCGGGCGTCATCGCGTCGAGTTCACTCACCGGGGCAGTCTCTCAGGTCGGCACTTCCCTGATCGACCGGTCCACCCTCGGATACGGCGGCTCCGCAACATTTGGCCGACCGGCCCTTACAAATGCGACTCGTGGCGCTTACGCTGACGTTCTTCGTGGGGAATGCCGTCGGCGTGGGGTTCGACGGCGAAGGTGGGGACTTTGTCATGTCTGTAGCCCGTTTCGTTCGTGCGTTCGTTGCGGCTCTCGTCGCTGTCGCGTCGCTGGCGGCAACCGTGGTGCTGGCGCCATCCGCGTCGGCCGCGCCGGGCACCTTGTCCTACGTCGCGTCGGCGACGACGGCCGGTGCGCGGAGCAACCATCAGGTGACCATCCCGACGACGGTCCAGCCCGGTGACGCGCTGGTGCTGTTCCTGACCACCAACTCGTCGACGGCGACGGTCGGCAACCTCGCCGGCTGGACCCTGATCCAGAGCCAGGACGGCAACGGGATCCGCGGTCGCGCGTGGACCAAGACGGCCACGGCGACCGACGACGGGGCCCAGGTGGCAGTGACCACCAGCGCCAGCGTCAAGTCCACGATGACCGTGTCGGCCTATCGGTCGACCGTCGGCCAGGCCGAGGTCAAGGCCTCCGCGAGCGCCGTCACCAACACCTCCTCGAGCAGCCACGCGACGCCGACCGCGGCCGTCGCCGACGCCAACTCCTGGCTCGTCAACGTCTGGTCCGAGAAGTCGGCCAACGCGGTGACCTGGACCCTGCCCGGCACCGTGACGCAGCGCTCCACCGGGACCGGAACCGGCAGCGGCAAGATCAGCACCGTCCTCGGTGACTCCAACGGGGCGGTCGCCACCGGCACCGCGCCCGCACGCACGGCCACGACGAGCGCGGCCGTCAGCCGGTCGGTCCGCTACTCGGTCGTCGTCAGCCCGCTCGACGATACCGTCACCCCGCCCAACAACCCGCCGGTGAGATC
>Ga0209023_10000531_pt1 | contig 57622 bp, 47 predicted proteins | sample LakOneMetagenome_FD_187468 | JGI IMG/M metagenome (GOLD analysis project Ga0209023, IMG submission 187468) | Freshwater and sediment microbial communities from Lake Erie, Canada (SPAdes) (version 2) | ecosystem: Environmental > Aquatic > Freshwater > Lentic | place: Lake Erie, Canada... | reverse complement strand
ACGGATACACCACGGTTTGCGGCTATCATTACCCACCTTATTTTTCTGCGTTTCCAAACCATCATCATGACTTTGCGGATCATCGCCACCGGCGGCACCTTCGACAAACACTACAACGAACTCAACGGTGTTCTGGGCTTTGCGGACAGCCACTTGCCTGAGGTTATCAAGCGTTCGCGCATCACGATTCCGGCCGCGCTCGAGGTCGTTTCTCTGCTCGATTCGCTCGACATGCAGGACGCCGACCGCCAGAAAGTGCTGGCCGCCTGCCAGGCCGCCACCGAGAAGGCGATCGTGATCGTGCACGGCACCGACACCATGCGCGAAACCGCCGAGGTACTGGGCGCGGCCGCGGGCACCAGCGACAAGACCATCGTGTTTACCGGCGCCATGATTCCCTACGAAATCGCGAACTCGGATGCGCTGTTCAACTTCGGTTTCGCCTGCGGCGTGGCCCAGACCCTGCCGCCGGGTGTGTACGTGGCGATGAACGGCAGCATCTTCAGCTGGGACAACGTGACCAAGAACCGCGCCGCCGGCGTCTTCCAGGCCCGCTGACCCGGCAACGTTGCTGGACGGCTAGCGCGCGCTGCGCGTTTTCGTCAATTTTTACAATGCTCCTTCCATGAATGCAGGAGGAGCAAACAATGAACGAGAAGCGCCCGACCCTGACTACCCGCCAGGGTCATCCCGTCCGCGACAACCAGTCCCTGCGCTCGGTTGGCGAGCGCGGTCCGGCCACGCTGGAAAATTACCAGTTCATCGAAAAGATCACCCACTTCGACCGCGAACGCATCCCCGAGCGCGTGGTGCATGCGCGCGGCACCGGCGCCCACGGCTATTTCGAAGCCTACGGCAAGATCGGCGACGAGCCGGCCAGCAAGTACACCCGCGCCCGCGTGCTGAACGAGGTGGGCGTGCAGACGCCGGTGTTCGTGCGCTTCTCGACCGTGATCGGCGGCAAGGAATCCCCGGAAACGGCGCGCGACCCGCGCGGCTTCGCCGTCAAGCTGAAGACCCTGGACGGCAACTGGGACTTGGTCGGCAACAACCTGAAAGTGTTCTTCATCCGCGACGCGATCAAGTTCCCGGACATGATCCACGCCTTCAAGCCGGATCCCGTCACCAACCAGCAGGAGCCGTGGCGCTTCTACGATTTCATCTGCAGCCATCCGGAAGCGCTGCACATGGTTACCTGGGTCAAGAGCCCATGGGGCATCCCGGCCAATTACCGCGAGATGGAAGGCTCGGGCGTCAACACCTATAAACTGGTGAACGACCAGGGCATTGCGCACCTGGTGAAATTCCATTGGCAGCCCAAGCAGGGCGTGCGCAACCTGACCAGTCAACAGGCTGCCGAGATCCAGGGCCAGGACACCAGCCACGCCACCCGCGATTTGTATGAGGCGATCGAGCGCGGCGAGTTCCCGGAGTGGGAATTCTGCGTGCAGATCATGTCCGACGGCGAGCATCCGGAACTCGATTTCGACCCGCTGGACGACACCAAGCGCTGGTCGGAAGACCAGTTCCCGCTGCTGCCGGTGGGCCGCATGGTGCTCGACAAGAACCCGGACAATGTCTTCGCCGAAACCGAGCAGTCGGCCTTCGGCACCGGCGTGCTGGTCGATGGCATCGATTTTTCCGACGACAAGATGTTGCAGGGGCGCACCCTGTCCTACTCCGACACCCAGCGCTACCGCGTCGGCCCCAACTACCTGCAGCTGCCGATCAATGCCCCGCAGGCAGGCGCCGGTGCGCGCACCAACCAGCGCGACGGCCAGATGACCTTCTACGTCGACGGCGGCGGTGAAGAGAAGCACATCAACTACGAACCCAGCCTGCTGGGCGGCCTGCAGGAAGCGCCGCAGCCGCAGAAGGACTACCATCAGTACGTGCAGGGCCACCTGGGCCGCTACCAGACGACGTCCACGGCCGCGGACTACAAGCAGGCCGGCGACCGTTACCGTACTTTCCAGGACTGGGAGCGCGACGACCTGGTGAACAACGTCGGCGGCGACCTCAAGAAATGCCCGGAACTCATCCAGCTGCGCATGGTCTGGCACCTGTGGCACTGCGATGAAGACTACGGCCGCCGCGTGGCGCAGGTAGCGGGCATCGACCTCGAGAAGGCCAAGGCCTTGCCACCGCTGCCGGGCAAGCCGGCGCCGCATGCGGACCGCCAGGCATCGACTTATACCAGCGGACAGGCCGAAAAGGGTGGCGCGGGGCAGATGGAGCCGGCAACTACCGAGGAAGTAGCGGCGAAGTAGTGCTAACCAAGCATTGAAAAGCAAACGGCCTGGGTGATGCCCAGGCCGTTTTTATTACCGCTAGCTTGAATACCGTCATTCCCGCGCAGGCGGGAATCCAAGTTCGATGCGAATACGCAGCGTAAACTTGGGTCCCCGCCTGCGCGGGGACGACGAAGCTCTCATCAGGCCTTCGCCTCACCACCCAGCGCCTCGACCAGATCCGTCAGCATCTTGGCCAGCTCGCCGGTCATCAGCATGATGTCGTTATCGAAACGCTCATCGTCGCTGTAGGTGATGGTTTCGTTTTCCTTGATCACGTCCAGCGGCTTGATGCCCTTGACCGCCAACGACTCGGTCAGCACGAAGGACACGCGGCTGTTCCAAGTCATGGCCAGGCGGGTGCACTGCTTGCCGTTGGCGATGTGGCGACGGATGTCTTCAGGGTCCAGCGAGTGCTTCACGTAGCGCACCGCGGCCTTGCTCTCGCCGGTGGCGCGCAGCTCGGTATCCTGGTCGATCGTGAAGTTGTACGGCGCCTCGTCCGATTCCAGCCAGCCGGTCATGACGGCCACCGGCGAGCTCTGCACGCGCAGCGATTCCAGCGGCATCTTGTCGACGGCCTTCAGCAGCAGCTTGATGACTTCGTCCGCCTTCGACGGGCTGGCGGCGTCGATCACCAGCCAGCCGTTGACCGGGTCGATCCAGGTCCAGACATTGCTGCGGATCGAGAAGGCGCGCGGCAGCAGCTCGTCGGCAACGCGTTCCTTCAGTTCCTTCATGGCCTTTTTGCCTGGCGGGAAGCCTTGCTGCTCTTCCAGCTCCGCGGCACGGGCCTTGGCGACCTGGTTGATGACCGAGCCCGGCAGCAATTTCTTTTCCGTACCCAGCATCATCAGCATCTGCTTGTTCACTTCGTGGACCAGCTTGCCGTTGCCGCGCGGCGAATCCCAGCCTTGGCGCAGCAGTTCATTGCTGCTGGCCGGCGTGAACGCCTGCGACTGCAGCGCCGCTTCCATTTGTTCGGTAGTAAAAGCCCATGGGGCTGGCAGACGGTAAATCTGAAGATTCTTGAACCACATATCTTGCTTTCAGTATCTCTCAATCCAGGGGGAACGACATTCTACACGCTGCCGACTGGCAATTTTCAGCTGGCAGGGTAGGCTTTTTTAATGTGTTGCGCGTTCGTCAAACAAGCTGAGCTGTTCAACCTGCTCGGTTTCGCCCAGGCGCACGCCGACGCCCAGCAGGCGCACCGGACGGCTGGCGCGCAGCCAGCCGGTTTCCATCAGGTGGGCGTAGATCGCCAGGTTCGGCGCGTAGCCGACGCACTCGACCGTGGTCTGCTGGAAATCGTTGAACTTCAGTTTGACGAACAATTTGTTGATGAATTTTTCGGCATTGTTGCGCTTGATGCGGCCCTGCAGGTGTTCCATCAGCTCCGGCAACAGGGCCAGGCAGGCGGGCAGGTCCGGCACGTCGGGCGTATAGGTTTCCTCGGTGCTGATCGATTTCCGTTCGCGTACCGGATTGACCTCGCGGTAATCGATGCCGCGGCACAGGTCGTGCAAACGGGCGCCGAAGGACCCGAAGTGTTCCTGCAGCTTGGCCATGCTCCAGCTGCGCAGGTCGGCGCAGGTGTCGATGCCCAGGCCGTTCATCTTGGCCGCCGTGACCTTGCCGACCCCGTGCAGCTTCTTGACCGGCAGCGCCGCCACGAAGGCGTCGACCTCTTCCGGCCGCACCAGGAACAGGCCGTCCGGTTTGTTCCAGTCGCTGGCGATCTTCGCCACGAATTTGTTCGGCGCCACCCCGGCCGAGGCCGTGATGCCGACGGTCTCGAAGATGCGCCGCCGGATCTCCTGCGCGATCAGGGTCGCGCTGCCCTTGCACTGCTTCGACTCCGTGACGTCCAGGTAGGCCTCGTCCAGCGACAGCGGCTCGACCAGCTCCGTGTAGTCGCGGTAGATATCCATGATCTGACGCGAGGCGATCCGGTACTTCTCCATGTTCGTCGGGATCAGGATCAGCTCCGGGCACAGCTTGAGCGCCTGGGCGGTGGCCATCGCCGAATGGATGCCGAAGCGGCGCGCCTCGTAGTTGCAGGTGGCGACCACGCCGCGCTGATCGGCCCGCCCTCCCACCGCGATCGGCCGGCCGCGCAGGGACGGGTCATCCCGCATCTCGACGGAAGCGTAGAAACAGTCGCAGTCGCAGTGGATGATCTTGCGGAGGGGATTATTCATACTGTAATTGCATACAGTATAAGGGCTAACAAAAAGGGCGCGCAACCTGCGTTGCACGCCCTCTTCCTGCCGCTTACCGTCTGCTTACCAGGTGAACTTCAGCGAGTACTTGCCGGCGCCGCCCGCGTGGTAGCGCACGCGGATGTAGCGCGGCTGGGTCGTGGCCGCGGTATTCCCCGTCGACACCGCATCGTTCACGCCGGCGCCGTTGGTGCTCAGCGTCAGCTGCGAACCCGAGGCGTTATAGGCGTACAGGTCGTAGTCGAGCGCGTTCGAGCCCTGGATGAGCGTCGCGGTCAGCGTCTTGTTGGACGGGACCTGGACCACGAAGTAGTCGGTGTCGGTGGTGCTCGACAGGCTGCCGCTGACCACGGTGCCCGAGGTCGCCACCGCATTGGCGTTCGAAATGAAGTTGTTCGACTCCACCTCGTTCTGGGTCGGCGGCGCCACGGCGACGGTCGTCGCCACTGCGTTCACGGCCGCGGCCGCGTCGACAATGCCGGCGCCGCAGCCCGAGCAGGCGGCCGGGAAGGCGCGTGCGGTGGCTTTCAGCTTGGCTTCGACTTCGTCCGGCGTCAGGTTCGGGTTCTTCGCCAGCATCAGGGCGGCCACGCCGGCCACGTGCGGGGTCGCCATCGAGGTGCCCATCATGTAGCCGTAGTTGTCGCCGGCCGGGGTGCTGGTGCCGGCGTTCCAGGTCGACAGGATGCCCGCGCCGCTGTCGCCGCCCGGAGCCGCCACGTCGACGTTGGCGCCGTAGTTCGAATACGAGGCCTTGCCGCCGGTCCGGCCGACTGCCGCCACCGCGATCACGCCGGCGCAGTTGGCCGGGTTCGAATTGGCCGCGTTGATGTTCGAATTGCCGGCCGCGACCACGACCACGGCGCCGCGCGAACGGGCGCTGTTGATCGCGTTCTGGGTCGTGGTGTCGCAGGTGCCGCTGCCGCCCAGCGACAAGTTCAGCACACGCGCCTTGTTCGGGTTGGCCGGAATGCCGGTAACGGTGCCGCCAGATGCCCAGACCATGGCGTCGGCGATGTCCGAGGTATAGCCGCCGCACTTGCCCAGCACGCGCACCGGCACGATCTTGGCGCCGAAGGCGACGCCGGCTACGCCGACGCCGTTGTTGGTCTTGGCGGCGATGGTGCCGGCCACGTGGGTGCCGTGCCAGCTCGACGGATCGTCCTGCGCCGGCATGCCGCCGCCGCATTGGCCTGCAGTGGTGTTGTCGCCGACGTCGCTGGCGTCGCTGTCGCGGCCGTTGCCGTCGCCGGCGATCGCGGCGCTGGTGATGAAGTCATAGCCCGGCAGGATCTGGCCGGCCAGGTCGGCGTGCGGACGGTAGCCGGTGTCGATCACGGCCACGTTGATACCGGCGCCGGTCGACTTGTCCCAGGCGCTCGGGAGGTTCAGGCCGCCCTTGGCGTCGTAGTAATGCCACTGCTGGGTGTACATCGGGTCGTTCGGGGTGAACAGCGGGACCATGATGCGGTCCGGCTCGGCGTATTCGACATCCGGGTCGCGCGCCTTCAGCTCGGCGGCCAGCGCACGGGCTTCGTCCAGCGACATGCTGCGGCTCAGCTGCAGCACGTCGGCGCCGGTGGCGGTGGCACGCAGCGCGCGCATGGTCGCGCCGACTTGCTGGCCGGCGCGGGCGAGCAGGGCCTGGCGCGCGGCCGACATGGCGCGCGCGGGCGCAGCGCCCTTGGAATTGTCGACCGCGTCCTTGTACTTGACGATCAGGCGGTCGGTCTGGGTAATGATCTTGTTCTGTGCCGCGTCCGACGGTGCGGCGTGGGCCGCCAGCGAGCCGAAGGCGACGAGGGCTGCGGCGCAGATTTTCAACACGGGGAACATCTTGTGGTGCGTCATGCTTGCTTCCTCTTTCGATTGAACTGAACCGAAGAGGGTAACGAAAAGCGGCCCGCTTGGGGCCGCTTTAGGGGTTTTCACCACAGAAAAATTTTTGATAAGTAATTGATTGATAAAGGAAATTATTGATTTAAAGCATTTCCTTTACAAGCCATCCGCAGTCTCGATTTTCCAGACATACCAGCTCAATTACCAGCTCAGTTTCAGCGTGTACTTGCCGCTGGTCGAACCGGTGCCGCCGCTGTAGTACACAACGCGCACGTAACGGGCTGCGGTGGCGGTGCCGGTGTTCGCCGAGCTTGCCGTATCCGCGGCACCTGCACCGTTCTCGCTGGCAGCCAGCTGGGTGCCGGCGCTGTTGTAGATGTACAGGTCGTAGTCGGAGGTCGAGTTCGGCGTCATGGTCGCGGTGAGGGTCTTGCCGGCCGGTACCTGGACCACGAAGTAGTCGGTATCGGTGGTGCTGGCCATGGTGCCGTTGACGGTGGTGCCGGTGGTCGAGACAGCGTTCGCGGTGCTGATCGTGTTGTTCGACTCGGTTTCCGAGATCGTCGGGCCGGTGGTGGTGCCGCCGCCCGCTGCCGCATCGATTGCCGCCGATGCGTCGACGATGCCGGCGCCGCAGCCCGAGCACGACGCCGGGAAGGCGCGTGCGCTCGACTTCAGCGCGGATTCGACCTGGTCCGGGGTCAGGTTCGGGTTCTTCGACAGCATCAGCGCGACCACGCCGGCCACGTGCGGAGTGGCCATCGAGGTGCCCATGTAGCCGGCGTAGCTGTCGGCGCCCGGCGACTTGGTGCCGGCGTTCAGGGTCGAGATGATCGCTGCGCCGGTATCGCCGCCAGGGGCTGCCACGTCCACCAGGGTACCGTAGTTCGAGTACGAAGCACGGCCGCCCGACTTGTTGGTGGCCGCAACCGCGATCACGCCCGAGCAGTTGGCCGGGCTGCTGTTGCTGACGTTCTGCGACTCGTTACCGGCCGCGACCACGACCACAGTGCCGCGCGAGCGGGCGCCGTTGATGGCGGTCTGGGTGGTGGTGTCGCAGGCGCCGCCGCCGCCCAGCGACATGTTGATCACCTGGGCGCGGGCTGCGATGTTGGTCACGCCCGAAACGGTGCCGCCCGATGCCCAGACGATGCCGTCGGCGATGTCGGAGGTGTAGCCGCCGCACTGGCCCAGCACGCGCACCGGGACGACCTTGGCGCCGTAGGCGACGCCGGCAATGCCGATGCCGTTGTTGGTCAGCGCCGCGATGGTGCCGGCCACGTGGGTGCCGTGCCAGCTCGAGTTGCTGGCGGCCGAGCCGGTGCCGCACTGGCCGGCGGCGGTCCAGTCGCCCGGATCGCTGGCGTCGCTGTCGCGGCCGGTGCCGTCGTTCGAGATCGTGGTGTCGGCGATGAAGTCATAGCCGGCCAGGATCTGGCCTTGCAGGTCGACGTGCGGACGGTAGCCGGTGTCGATCACGGCCACGCGGATGCCGGTGCCGGTCGCCTTGTCCCAGGCTGCCGGCAGGCGCATGCCGCCGGTGACGTCGGTGTAGTCCCACTGCTGGCTGAAGTACGGATCGTTCGGCGTGAACATCGGCTTCATGATGCGGTCCGGCTCGGCGTACTCGACCGATGCGTCGCTCGCCATCAGGTCGGCCGCGACCTTGGCGGCGTCGGCCACCGAAACCTTGCGGTTCAGTTGCAGGATGCGAGCGCCGGTACCGATGGTGTGCAGTTCCTTCATCGTCAGGCCCAGGCTGCGGCCGACCTGATTGACCGTGGCCAGGCGCGCAGCCGCCATCGGCGACGAAGCGGCGGCACGGCTCAGGCCGCGCGCCACGCTCTTGGCGGCTGGTGCGGACTCGTCCTTGTACTTGACGATCAGGCGGTCGGTCTGGTCGGTGATGCCCACACCCTGCGCGGCGGATGCGGTTGCGACCCCGGCCGGCGCGCCGGCGTAAGCGACGCTGGCGCCGAGGCCGATGACGGCCGCTGCGCACAATTTCAAGACTGCCGGGTACATCGATTTCTGAGACTTCATGTTTCTTCCTTCGTAGAAAAAACCACTAAAGTTTGATTTTCCGCAAGCACATCAAAACGACTCAGTGCCTGAGATCTAGTTTTGTCGGCGCCGGCTCTGCACACCGATTTCCCGTCTGAAAGCGGGACACGGAAGAGTAGCGCGAAGAAAGAAGTTGCGTAGAAATTTCACAATTGAATTCGTGATATTTACAACGAAAAGCCACACTCCGTAGCAAAAACCTACTTTATTTGGCGAAAAATCAGCTCGGCAAAATAAGATCTTGCTAAAAAGTGCCCGAAAATCACGAAAACGTCATTCTCGGTCAACCACAATATTTAACACATCGTTTTGACTTATATCAGATATAAGCAAGAAAATTTAATGTATGTGCATATCACCACTAAATGAAAAAAGGCCGCGATCGCTCGCGGCCTTTCCATGTTCAAGAAGAAAGAAATTTCTTAGAAGTTACCCTTGAACTGCACACCCCAGGTACGCGGCTCGTTGGTGAAGCCGGTCAGGTTGTTGAAGTCGATGGCGCCGGTGATGCGGCGCTGGTCGAGGATGTTGCGGCCGAAGGCTGCCACCTCATACTTGCCGCCCGCCCAGTTGTAGCCCACGCGCAGGCCGCCTTCGGTCAGCGGCTTGCCGCTGAACTCGGCTGCTTCGTACAGGAAGAAGTTGATCTTGGTACGGTAGGACCAGTCGGTGTAGACGAAGAATTCGCCGTCGCCCACCGGCACACCGTAGCGCGCGGTCGCGTTCAGGGTCCACTTCGGCGCCTGCGGCAGCGGGTTGCCGTTGATCTCGACGCGGCCGGCCGCGTTGACCGGATCGGTGATGGTGCACTGGGCGCACTTGTTGACCGACAGGCTAGGATCGCGGATCTCGGTGAAGTTGTAGCTGGCGCCGGCGGTCACGCGCAGCGACGGGCTGACGATGCCTTCGAAGTCGAACTCGGCGCCCTGGGCCTTGGTCTTGGCCGCGTTGATCAGCTTGGTGACGTTCGAATTGCCGCCGACCACGGTCAGCTGCTGGTTCTTCACTTCGAAGTCGTACAGCGAGAAGTTCAGGCGCGCGCGGCGCTCGAACAGGTCGGCCTTGACGCCGCCTTCGACCGAGGTGACGGTCTCGGCGTCGGCCACGGTCACCGGCACCGATGCCGAGGCGGCAGCGATACTCGGGGCGCGGAAGCCGGTCGCCACGCGGGCGTACAGGTTGACGTCGCGGTTCAGCTTGTAGGTACCCGACAGGTCCCAGTTGACCTTGCTCTTGCTTTCGCTGATGCCGGCCGGGCCGATCAGGGTCACGTTGGTGTGCTCCAGCGTGGCGAAGTCCTTCTTGTCGTCGGTGTAGCGCAGGCCGCCGCGCAGGGTGAAGGCGTCGTTGACGGCATAGGTCACGGAACCGAAGGCGGCCCAGGCCTTGTTCTTCTGGTTCGAGATCACGCGCGAGGTCTGCGCCTGGGTCACGCTGTCGAAGTTGTCGCTGCCGCCGGTGGCGTCTTCATCGAAGTAGTACAGGCCGGCCTGCCAGTTCAGCGGGCCGGCGTTCTTCGACTCGACGCGGAATTCCTGCGAATACTGGGTCAGGTCGGTCAGGCGGCTGGCGGTCTGCACCTGGAACGGCACCACGCCCGGGCCGCCGATGATGCCGCCGTCGATGTCGCCGCGGCTGTTGTAGTGATCCACGGTCTCGTAGCCGGTGATCGAGTACAGCTTGACCGCGCCGAGGTCCCACGACAGGCGCACGTTCGCGCCCTGGGTCTTGAGGTCCTGGAAGTTCTGGGCGTTGGTGACGATGCTGTTCAGGTCGTAACCGTCGGCGATATCGGCCGTGCCCTTCTTGATCAGGTTGGCGCGGAACAGGCGCGCGCTGCCCGAGGTCGTGCGCTGGTGCACGTTGAACAGCGCGCTGAAGTCGGTGTTCGGGGTGTACAGGAATTGCACGCGTTCGGCGTGTTCGTTGTAGCCGTCCAGTTGTCCGGTCTTGTTGGTCTTGGCCAGGTCGCTGTAGTTGTTGACGTAGTCGTCGCGGTGCTGGCGCAGGGTCGAGACGCGCATCGCCCACTGGCTCGAGAGCGGCACGTTGACGGCGCCTTCGAGGTTGACGGTGTTATGCGTGCCCCACGAGGCGTTGTAGTAACCCTCGACCTTTTTCAGGTTCGGCTTTTCGGATTCGAACTTGACCACGCCGGCCGGGGTATTGCGGCCGAACAGCGTGCCCTGCGGGCCGCGCAGCACTTCGACGCCGGCGACGTCGAAGATCGGGAAGCCTTTCAGGATCGGGTTTTCCTGCACGATCTCGTCGACGATCAGCGACACCGGCTGCGAGGCGAACAGCGAGAAGTCGGTGTTGCCGTAGCCGCGGATGTAGAAGCGCGGGAAGGTACGGCCGTTCGAGGATTCGATGTTCAGGCTGGGCACTTTACCTGCCAGCACGCGGATGTCTTCGCCACCCGAGACGATGACGTCGAGTTTTTCACCTTTGACGGCGCTGACCGAAACCGGCACCTCCTTGATATTTTCGGTGCGGCGCTGCGCCGTCACGGTCACGGTCTGCAGCTCGTTGTTCGATGTAGCTTGGGCCAGTGCCGGGGCGGCCGACATGGCGGACAGCGCCAGCATCGCGCCGTGGGCGGCGATGACGCGCTTGTGCATCTTGGACATCTTGGTCATTACGGTTCCTAGGAAGGTGAAAAAAAATCGTCAGCGTGTCTCCGCTATTCCCCCCTTCCCCCCTGAACGATGCGCATCGTTATCGATGTCTTCATCTTGCCAGGCTAGTAAGACCGCAATTGTCAGGCATGTGGTTAAGCTTATGCAAGAAATACGCGCGGCCGTGGGCGGGCGTACAACATTTTTTTTCGGTAAAGCCTTGCGTGCTCCGGAATGGATACGCTATGATGCGGGCCTCTTCGGACGTGATGACAAACGTTGGAAGACATCGCAGCAGCGGTTTGCGGGCGCTTAGCTCAGTTGGTAGAGCGGATCCCTTACAAGGATTAGGTCGGGAGTTCGAGCCTCTCAGCGCCCACCAGGTACACCGTGCGATGTCGTAGTAATGAAGAACCGATCAGTAGAAACGGAGCGGTAGTTCAGTTGGTTAGAATACCGGCCTGTCACGCCGGGGGTCGCGGGTTCGAGCCCCGTCCGCTCCGCCAGCATCAATAAGAAGGGTCCGATTCGTCGGACCCTTTTTTCGTTGTCCGGCCGTTTTTCGAAAGCCGGCTCAGGCCCGCTTCAGCATCGGCTGGCCCACCTCGACCCGGTTCCTGCCGCCGCTCTTGGCCGCGTATAGCGCATGGTCGGCACGGGCCAGCGCCGCGGTCAGTTCTTCGTCGGGGGCGATCGTCACCACGCCGATGCTGACCGTCATCCGGTAGCTGGAAGCGCAGCCGATCACCGGCGCTTCGAGCACGGCAAGGCGCAGGCGTTCGGCCGCGTCCAGCGCGCCCTCGAGCCGGGTGCCGGGCAGCACCAGCGCGAATTCCTCGCCGCCCAGCCGGCCGATGAGGTCGTGCTCGCGCAGCACGCCGCGCGCGGTGTCCGCGAAGACCTTGAGCGCTTCGTCGCCGCAGGCATGGCCGAATCCGTCGTTGAGCTGCTTGAAGTGGTCGATGTCGAGCATCAGCAGTGCGATCGGCTTGCGCAGGCGAAGCGCCAGCTGGCGCGCGCTGTCGGCGCGTTCGAAAAAGGCGCGGCGGTTCAGCATGCCGGTGAGGCCGTCGATGGTGGCCAGGCTGCGCATCAGCGCATCGTCCTTCTGCTTGCACAGCAACAGGAAACCGAAGCCGTTCACGATCATCAAGAGGTAGCTGGCCAGGTAAGCCAGGCCGATCACCGGCGTCATGGCTGCCCCATTGCTGCCGCCTTCGAAACCCAGCCAGGCCCAGATCGCCAGTGCGAACAGGATGTTGTTGACGCCGATGAGCCGCTGCAGCAGCGGCGCCTCGCGCGGACGCAGCAGGACCACGGCCGCACCGAACACGGACACGGCGATGATGAAGGAGATCAGTTCCGTCAGCTGCAGCCGCGACGCCCCCGTCGCTACCGCATAGCTGACGGCCAGCCAGCCCGGCAGCACGCCCAGCCAGAGCCGCTTGCGCCAGCGCGTGAAGCCGAAGAACAGGCAATTGGCGCCGACTTCCAAGGCGACGCCGCCCAGCCAGGCGCAGGCGGACAAGGCTTCGACCAGGCGCAGTTCGAACTGCGGCGCCAGCCACCAGCAGAGCTGGGCCAGGCCGATCGACAGCCGGCCCCACATCCAGTAGCCGAGAGCCGGACTGTTCTCCGCACCACGCATATAGCCCGCCATCAGCAGCGCAAACGCGATATTGCCGACACCGAGCGCCAGCATGAAAGTTTGGATGTCGATCACAGGTCGTATAAATGTTGCAATAAATGTTTCCCAAAGGAATTATATTACACCTTTTTGACATATGCGCATGTTCGATTTGTGCAGAGCAGACGTTTACTGTCCAATAAATACACAGCTGTCGTGCCATTGCTGCGTAGCACAAGTGAATCGTGCATAATTGACAAGCATGCATTCCCTTATTCGCCGCCGTTTCCTGGAGTCGTCGTGATCTTTGGTTTTCTCAAGTCCCAGACCTTGTCGCAGCGCCAGCGCCGCCTGCAGAACACGACCCTGTTCCGCACGCTCAAGCCGCTGGAGGTCAAGTTCGTGGACGGCCTGATGCACGAGCGGCGCTACCTGCCCGAAGAAATCATCTTCGACGAGAACGAGGAAGGCCAAGCGCTGTACCTGGTGATGGGAGGCCGTGTCGAGATCAGCCGCATCCACGAGGGCAAGCGCCAGCTGGTGAGCGAGCTTGGTCCGGGCAGCTTTTTCGGCGATCTCGCCCTGCTCGACAATTCGCCGCGCAGCGCACGCGCACGCGCCATCGACCACTGCGACCTGGCGGTGTTCTTCCGCGACGACTTCCTGGCGCTGATGGATACCGATGCCGTGATCGGCTACAAGATCTCGCTGGCGCTGGCGCGTCACATCGGCCAGCGTCTGCGCAATGTGCTCGACGGCCGCCCGCAGCTGGAAGCGCTATGATCGTCGCGCCCCTGATCCGGGAGGAGCGCCCCGGGCCGCTGGTCTGGAGCGCCATCGTCGGCGTCACCTGCCTGCTGCTGGTGCTGCTCGAGCACATGCTGTGGCTGGTCCTGCCCTTCATCTTCGGCACCGTCATGTATTACACGCTGCTCGGGCCGATGCGGCGCCTGCTGCGCCTGGGCTTTTCGCGCAGCGTCTCGTCGATGCTGGTGTGCGCCATCTTCTTCGGCGCCGCCGCCCTGATCCTGGTCGCGGCGCTGGTATGGAGCGCCTCGCCTGGAGACGCCGGCTCCTGGCACGACAGCCTGGCGCTGTATGCGAACGGCGGCGTGGCCTTCGTGCGCAACACGATGGCGCTGCTGGAAGCGAAATTCCCGATCCTGGCCGAGATGCACCTGAGCTCCCTGGTCAACAAGCGCTTCAAGGTCTTCACCGACACCTTCGCCCAGCGCTATCTGACCACCATCCTGGTCACGGCGGCCGGCTGGCTGCCGTCGCTGCTGCTGGCGCCCTTCCTTGCCTTCTTCTTCCTGCGCGACGGCCTGCGCTTCAAGAAATTCCTGGCGCGCGCGGTGCCGAACGCCTACTTCGAACGCACGCTGTTCCTGCTGCACCAGGTCGACCAGACCGCGCGCCGCTACTTCGAAGGCCTGCTCAAGCTGACCGTGCTCGACACCATCGTGCTGGGCTTCGGCCTGTGGGTGATCGGCGTCTCCTCGCCGCTGCTGCTGGGTTTTATTTCCGCGCTGCTGGCCTGGGTACCCTTCATCGGCTCGGTGGTCGGCTGCATGATGGTGGTGATCGTGGCCGCCACCGACGCGCCCAGCAATCCGCTGGTGGCCTACGGTGCCATCGCCGTGTTTATCCTGGCGCGTTTGCTGGACGATTTCGTGTTCATGCCGATCACGCTCGGGCGCAGCCTCAAAATCCACCCCCTGATCACGGTGCTGATGATCTTCATCGGCGGCGCGCTGTCCGGCGTGGCGGGTCTGATGCTGGTGCTGCCCCTGTTTGGCGTAGTGATGGTGATCGGCGAGACGCTGGGGCGCCTGATGACCAACCCGCGGCTGCGGGCGCGGCACCGGTATGCAAGGCAGTTGCGGGTGAAGCAGGCGAGTGGGGATTTGAAGGTCTGAAATTCGGGGTCAGAGCACTTTTTGCGGCAAGATCTACATGGCATTATCACCATGATTACGCCAGAGGCAGAGCTGATTTTCAGTGTCATTCTTGAGGCGAGAGCAATTGTTCGAAAAAGTGCTCTGACCCGAATTTTCTAACCGAATCTTCATAAAAAAACGGATCCATGTTTGCGCATGAATCCGTTTGTCTTTCAAACCTGAGGCAGATTTACTTCCGCCCAGCCGCCTTCGGCTTGGCCTTGATGGTCGACAGGATGCCGGGCTTGGCCTTGCCCGGCGGCGGCACGAAGCCCGCCGGCGCGCGGTCGCTGCGGCGTTCATTGTTCGGCGCGCTGCCGCGTGCACCACGCTCGCTGTTCCTGCGCGTCGCCACTTCGATCACGCGGCCCTTCGGCGCGGCGCTGCGGGCCTCGGCCACCAGCGGCATGTTCTTGCGCTCGCTGCGCGGCGTCATTTCCAGCTCGCTGCCGGGCGGCGGCACCAGGTGGCGCTCGCCGTTGCCGATCAAATCGCCGCGGCCCATGCGTTTCAGGCCCTCGCGCAGCACCGGCCAGTTTTCCGGATCGTAGTAGCGCAGGAAGGCTTTATGCAGCTTCCTGGTCTTGCCGCTCTTCGCGGTTTCGACGACTTCCGACTCTTCCGTCACCTTGGCCAGCGGGTTCTTGCCGCTGTGGTACATGGTGGTCGCCATCGCCATCGGGGTCGGCGTGAAGGTCTGCACCTGGTCGAGGTGGAAGTTGTTCTTCTTCAGCCACAAGGCGAGATTCAGCATGTCCTCGTCGGTCGAACCCGGGTGGGCCGCGATGAAGTAGGGGATCAGGTACTGCTTCTTGCCCGCCTCCTTCGAGTACTTGTCGAACATCGCCTTGAACTCGTCATAGCTGCCGATGCCCGGCTTCATCATCTTCGACAGCGTGGCCTCTTCCGTGTGCTCGGGCGCGATCTTCAGCAGGCCGCCCACGTGGTGGGTGACCAGCTCCTTCACGTACTCGGGCGAGCGCACGGCCAGGTCGTAGCGCAGGCCGGAACCGATCAGGATCTTCTTGATGCCGGGGATCGCGCGCGCCTTGCGGTACAGCGAGATCAGCTTGCTGTGGTCGGTGCCCAGGTTCGAGCAGATGGTCGGGTACACGCAGGACAGGCGGCGGCAGGTTTCCTCGACCTTCTTGTCCTTGCAGGCCAGGCGGTACATGTTGGCGGTCGGGCCGCCCAGGTCCGTAATGGTGCCGGCGAAGTTCTTGGTCGTGTCGCGGATCAGCTCGATCTCGCGCAGGATCGACGGTTCCGAACGGCTCTGGATGATGCGGCCTTCGTGCTCGGTGATCGAGCAGAAAGTGCAGCCGCCGAAGCAGCCGCGCATGATGTTCACCGAGTAGCGGATCATTTCCCAGGCCGGGATGTGCGCCTTGCCGTAGCTCGGGTGCGGCGCGCGCGCGTACGAGAGGTCGTAGACGCCGTCCATCTCGTCCATCGCCAGCGGCAGCGGGGGCGGGTTCAGCCAGACGTCGCGGTCGCCGTGCTGCTGCACCAGTGCGCGCGCGTTGCCCGGGTTCGACTCGAGGTGGAACACGCGCGAGGCGTGCGCGTACATCACCGGATTCTCGCTGACGGTTTCGAAACTCGGCAGGCGCACCACGGTCTTCGCGGCCTTGGCGCGCGCGGCGGCCTGGCGTTCTTCGCGCGTCATGATGACGATCGGTTTCACCACCGGCTCCGGCTGCGCGTTCTCGGTGGCGCAAGCCTTGGTGTCTTCCTGCGCCATCGCATACGGGTTCGGATGCGGATCGACGCGGCCCGGCACGTCGACGCGGGTCGAATTGTGCACGCTCCACTCTTCGTCCGGCAGCCAGCCGTGCGGCACCAGGAAGGCGGTGCCGCGCAGGTCGCGGATGCTCTTGATATTTTCCCCGGCGGCGATGCGGCGGGTGACGTCGACCAGCGCGCGCTCGGCGTTGCCGAAGATGACCAGGTCCGCCTTCGATTCGAACAGCACCGAGCGGCGCACCTTGTCCGACCAGTAATCGTAGTGCGCGATGCGGCGCAGCGAGGCCTCGATCGAACCGGCGATGACCGGTACGCCCGGGAAGGCTTCGCGGGCGCGCTGGCAGTACACGGTCACGGCGCGGTCCGGACGTTTATTCGGCTCGCCGTTCGGCGTGTACGCATCGTCCGAGCGGATCTTGCGGTCGGCCGTGTAGCGGTTGACCATCGAGTCCATGTTGCCGGCGGTGATGCCCCAGTACAGATTGGGCTTACCCAGCGCGCGGAAGGGTTCCACGGAGGTCCAGTCCGGCTGGCTGATGATACCGACGCGGTAACCCTGCGCTTCCAGCAGACGGCCGACCAGGGCCATCCCGAAGCTCGGGTGGTCGATGTAGGCGTCGCCGGTGATCAGGATGATGTCGCACGAATCCCAGCCCAGCTTGTCCATTTCGGCACGGGACATGGGCAGGAAAGGCGCGGCGGGAGCACGGCTGGAACGTTTGGCAACGTTCGCGAAGAGATTGGCTGGGGAGTTCATTGGCCGATATTTTACAGGAAAAGCGTTCGGCCAGTTTCCTCCCCTTCCAAAATTGGCTTAATTTTCAACAACTTGGCTCATCCATTGCGGATGAACGTTGCGTCATATACCCATATTGTTCAGGATATTGCCCAGCTGACGCAGCGCCGGTTCCAGGGTCGGATGGCGCGCGGCAAAGCGGGCCGTGAGTTCCTGGCTGCGCGAGGCCAGGCCATAGGTGTTGGCGTCCGGATTGTCGGCGCGGCGCTCGAGCACGTGCTTGATGTCGCCGTCGAGCTGGCGCAGCAGCATCTCCAGCTCGTCGTCGACCTCGCCCGTCTCCTCGAGGTGGCGGTGCAGGGTCTTCAGGTGCGCTTTCAGGGTGTCTTCGTTGTCGTTCAACATGTCGTCCCTCATGTGGTGAACTTGGTCTCCAGGTACAGCTTCTCGACCTGTTCGCGGGCCCAGGGCGTCTTGCGCAGGAACTTCAGGCTCGACTTGATGCTCGGGTCCTTGATAAAGCAATTGATCGCGATGCGGCGGCCGAGCCCGTCCCAGCCGTAATGCTCGACCAGGCGGGTCAGCAACGATTCTAAGGTAATACCGTGTAATGCCTGAACACTCATAGTTGCAAGTTTATATCTGATGGGGGAAGGATGGGCGCGCGCCCATCCTTCGCTGACCGTTTATTCGCCGGTCAGGCCACGACGCTCCAGCAGCGGCTGTACCTGCGCATCACGGCCGCTGAAGCCACGGTACATCTCCATCGCATCCATCGTACCGCCGCGCGACAGCAGCATCTTGCGGAAGTGGTCGCCGTTCTTGCGGGTCAGGCCGCCGTGCTCCTTGAACCAGTTCACGGTGTCGGCGTCCAGCTTCTCGGCCCACAGGTAGCCGTAGTAGCCGGCCGAGTAGCCGCCCGAGAACACGTGCGAGAAGTAGGTCGTGCGGTAGCGCGGCGGGACCAGCGGGAAGTCGACGCCGGCGTCATGCAGGGCCTTGGCTTCGAAGCCGAGTACGTCGGTCGGGATCTGGTCCTGGCCCAGCTGGTGCCAGCTCTGGTCCAGCATCGAGGCCGCCAGGTACTCGGTGGTGCGGTAGCCCTCGTTGAACTTGCTTGACGCCTGCACCTTGTCCAGCAGTTCCTTCGGCATGGCCGCGCCGGTCTGGTAGTGCTTCGCATAGTTGGCCAGCACTTCCGGCCAGGCCATCCACATCTCGTTGACCTGCGACGGGAATTCGACGTAATCGCGCGGCACGCGGGTGCCCGAGAAGCGCGGGTACTTCACGTTCGAGAACATGCCGTGCAGCGCATGGCCGAACTCGTGGAACATGGTGCGCACTTCGTCGTAGGTCAGCAGGGTCGGCTCGCCGGCCGACGGCTTCGGGATGTTCAGGTGATTCGCGATCACCGGGTGCGTGCCGAGCAGGGTGTTCTGGCCAACGTAGGCATTCATCCAGGCGCCGCCGCGCTTGTTGGCGCGCGCATACGGGTCGTGCAGGAAGATCGCCAGCTGCTTGCCGTCGGTGTCGAAGACGTCGAACACGCGCACGTCCGGGTCGTACACCGGCAGGTCTTTTCTCTCCTTGAAAGTGATGCCGAATTCCTTGGTGGCGGCGAAGAACACGCCGTCGACCAGCACGCGGTTGTATTCGAAGTAGGGACGCAGCTGGTTCTGGTCGAAGGCGTAGCGCTGGGCGCGCACCTTGTCGCTGTAGTAGTTCCAGTCGTAGGCCGCCACCTGGAATTTGCCACCCTCGGCATCGACGACCTTCTGCAGGTCGGCCGCTTCCTTCTTCGCGTTGTTCACCGCCGGCTTGGCGAATTCCGCCAGCAGCTTGTTGACGGCATCGGTCGTCTTCGCGGTCTGGTCTTCCAGCATGTAGGCCGCGTGGTTCGGGTAGCCCAGCAGCTTGGCGCGCTCGGCGCGGGCTTTGGCCAGCTCCAGCACCAGCTGGCGGTTGTCGAATTCGCCGCCATGGCTGCCGCGCGCCAGCGAGGTCGCCAGCAGCTTCTCGCGGGTGGCGCGGTTGGTCAGCACGGACAGCGGCGCCTGCTGGGTGGTGTTCACGACCGGGATCACGAACTTGCCGTCCAGGCCGCGCTTTTTCGCTTCCGCAGCGGCGACGTCGATCGCCTTATCCGACATGCCGGCCAGCTCCGCGCGGCTGTCGACCACCAGCGCCGAGGCGTTCGCTTCCTTCAGCACGTTCTGGCTGAACTGGGTCTGCAGGGCGGCGATCTTGGCGTTGTAGGCTTTCAGCTTGATCTTGTCGTCGGCGGACAGCTGGGCGCCGGCGCGCACGAAGTCGGTGTGGTAGCGCTGCAGCAGGTAGGCCGATTCGGCGTCCAGGTGCAGCGTGGCGCGCTTGTCGTACAGGGTCTTGATGCGCTTGTAGAGTTTTTCGTTCAGGCGGATCTTGTCGCTGTGCGCGGCCTGCTTCGGCGCCAGTTCCTTGTCCAGCGCGTTCAGGGTGTCGTTGGTGTTGGCGCCGACCAGGCTCGAGAAGACGGTCGAGACGCGGTTCAGCAGCTGGCCCGACCGCTCCATCGCGACGATGGTGTTCTCAAAGGTAGGCGCCGCCTTGCTGTTGGCGATGGCGTCGATCTCGGCCGACTGCTGACGCATGCCTTCCTCGAAGGCCGGTGCGAAGTCCTCGTTCTTGATCTTGTCGAAGGCCGGGTACTGGAACGGCAGGGTGCTCGGCTTGGCGAAGGGGTTCGATGCCGGCAGCTGCGATGGCGCGGCCTGGGCGAAGGTGGCGACGGCCGCAGCGACTGCGAAGGCCAGGATGTGGGAACGCTTCATTTTCTCTATCTCCGTGTGATTATTGTTGGGTCGTGGTCAGGCCGCGGCGCTCCAGCAGCGGCTCGATCCTGGCGTCGCGGCCGCGGAAGTTGCGGAACAGGTCCATCGCATCGGCCGAACCGCCGCGCGACAACAGGGTCTGGCGGAAGTGGTCGCCGTTCTTGCGCAGCAGGCCGCCGTTCTCCTTGAACCACTCGACCGTGTCCGCATCCAGCTTTTCGCTCCACAGGTAGGCGTAGTAGCCGGCCGAATAGCCGAGCGAGAAGCTGTGCGAGAAATAGGTCGTGCGGTAGCGCGGCGGCACCGGCGCGAAGTCCACGCCGGCATCAATCAGGGCCGATGCTTCGAAGCCCAGCACGTCGGCCGGGATCTGCTTGGGCGTCAGCTGGTGCCAGCGCTGGTCGAGCAGCGAAGCGGCCAAGTACTCGGTCGTGATGTAGCCCATGTTGAACTTCTTCGAGGCCTGCACCTTGTCCAGCAGCTCTTGCGGCATCGGCGCGCCGGTCTGGTAGTGCTTGGCGTAGTTGGCCAGCACCTCGGGCCAGGTGGCCCACATCTCGTTGACCTGCGACGGATACTCGACGAAGTCGCGCGGCGTGTTGGCGCCGCCGAAGGTCGGGTACTTCACGTTCGAGAACATGCCGTGCAGCGCATGGCCGAATTCGTGGAAGGCGGTGCGCACTTCATCGTAGGTCAGCAGGGTCGGCTGGCCGGCGGGCGGCTTCGGGATGTTCAGGTGGTTCGCCACCACCGGGTGGTTGCCCAGCAGCGTGGACTGCGTCACGTACTCGTTCATCCAGGCGCCGCCCTGCTTGTTCGGGCGCGCATAGTAATCCATGATGAAGATCGCCAGCGGCTTGCCGTCGGCATCGAAGACGTCGAACACGCGCACGTCCGGGTCGTACACCGGCAGGTCCTTGCGCTCCTTGAAGCTGATGCCGAACTCTTTGTTCGCGGCGAAGAACACGCCGTTCTGCACCACGTTGTTCAGTTCAAAGTATGGCTTCAGCTGGCTCTCGTCGAAGGCGTATTTCGCCTGGCGCACCTTATCCGTGTAGAAGGCCCAGTCGTGCGCGGCGACCTGGAAACCACCCTTCTCGGCGTCGATCACTGCCTGGATCTCGGACGCTTCACGCTTCGCGTTGTTCACGGCGGGTAGCGCCAGCTCGCCCAGCAATTTATTGACGGCTTCCGGCGTCTTCGCGGTTTCGACTTCCAGCGAATAGGCGGCGTAGTTCGGGTAGCCCAGCAGGGTCGCCTTCTCGGCGCGCAGCCTCGCCAGGCGCTGCACCAGCTCGCGGCTGTCGAATTCGCCGCCGCGGCTGCCGCGCGCCATCGATGCCGCCATCAGGCGCTCGCGCGTCGTGCGGTTGGTCAGCGAGGACAGCAGCGGCTGGCCGGTGGTGTTGGCCAGCGCAATCACGAACTTGCCGTCCAGGCCGCGTTTCTTCGCTTCCGCGCTGGCGGCGTCGATTTCGGCATCCGACAGGCCGGCCAGTTCGGCGCGGGTATCGATCACCAGCGCCGAGGCGTTCGCTTCCTTCAGCACGTTCTGGGCAAAGGTCGACTGCAGGCTGGCGATCTCGCCGTTGTAGGCTTTGAGCTTCTCTTTGTTGGCGCTCGAAAGCTTGGCGCCGGCGCGCACGAAGTCGCGGTGGTAGCGCTCCAGCAGATGCTTCGATTCCGCATCCAGCTTGAGATTGTCGCGCCTGTCGTACAGGGTTTTCACGCGCTGCCACAGCTTGTCGTTCAGGTAAATCGCATCGGCATGGGCGGCCAGCTTCGGCGACATCTCGCGGTCGATCGCGTCCAGGTTGTCGTTGGTGTTCGCGCCCTGCAGGTTCGAGAAGGTGGTCGACACGCGCGCCAGCAACTGGCCCGCGCGCTCCATCGCGACGATGGTGTTCTCGAAGCTCGGTGCGTTGCGGTTATTGGCGATCGCCTCGACTTCCAGCAGGTGCACGCGCATACCGACTTCGAAGGCCGGCTTGAAGTGCTCGTCCTTGATCTTGTCGAAGGCCGGATAGTGGAAGGGCAGCGTGCTGGCCTTGGCAAAGGGATTCGAGGCCTCGAGGACGGTGGCGGTAGCAGCAGTAGGGGTAGAAGCGGCGGCGAAGACGGGAGTGGCGGTCGCTGCGTAGGCAAGCGCGATGCTTGCCGCAACGATGAAGCGGTGTGGCTGTTTCATGCGATCTTTCACGAACACTGTATGGACACTGCCGGAGCAAGCCCGGCAGCAGGTGCGCGGAAGATCATAGCAGGTTAGTGTCGGGCTGCCTCTTCCTCTTCGATTTCCTCGACCACTTTCTCTTCGATGCGGCGGTCCGGAATCAGCCACATCACGGCCACGGCCGCATAGAGCACGAAACCCAGCCAGGCCGCAAACCAGGCCAGCACCACGCCGGTCAGGTAGAGCACCATCGAGATTTTGCCCTTGCGGTCATCGCCGACGGCCTCGGCCAGGGTCGTGTTCTTGTCGTGATTGCGCACCAGCCCGCGCACCAGCAGCGAATAGGCCGCCGCGCACATGAACAGCACGAAGCCGTAGGCAGCCGTGGGCCCGGTCTCGAAATGGTTCTCGCCCATCCAGGCCGTCACGAAGGGAATCAGGGACAGCCAGAACAGCAGGTGCAGGTTGGCCCACAGGATGCCGCCGCTGACTTCCTTCACGGCGTGCAGCATGTGGTGGTGATTGTTCCAATAGATGCCGACGTAGATGAAGCTGAGCACGTAGCTCATGAACACCGGCCATAGCGGCAGCAAGGCGCGGAAATCCGGGCTGTGCGGGACTTTGAGTTCCAGCACCATGATGGTGATGATGATGGCGATGACGCCGTCGCTGAAGGCTTCCAGCCTGTTCTTACCCATGCAATCTCCGCAAATATCGATAACGCTACTTTACATCGGTGGTGGCGGCGGAAAGCCTCGATGAAAAAACCAGTCGGCCAAAAAGAAAATAACAACTGGCAAGCCAATCGTCAGGAGCCAGGACGCTGCCCTACCTTTGAATGTCGGGAAGAGCACTTTCGAGTTGAAGGCTGTTATGACAAACAGCAACAGCCATGCTCCCAGAAAGCTGCACGACGCTATATCGCCTGCGACGATCCAGAAATCGATGTCGCCGATTCCACCACCTATGTTCAGCCAGTTGTATTTATAAGACGTGTATGCCCATAGTACAGCCAAGGTAGCCACGACCAGATGTACAAATCCGAGTCCGCGAGCGCTGAGGTTCTTCATGGGGTAACTTCCATACTGAAAGGCAGCCAGATGCGGAATTGGCACCGTCCGGGACTTTGCGTTCCGGCGCCATGATGGTGATGACGCCGTCGCTAAACGCTTCTAGTGGGTTTTTGCCCATTTTTTAATTTTCTACGAAATCCAGTTCATCTGATTCTGCACGACGCGCCAGACGCCCGATATCTTTTTCAAGTGATAGGTGTTGCCAGATGAACTCAACCCGTTTTCGTAGTAGCCACCCTCAACCATAGCTTCATCTTTCGTCAACCAGTTCACCTTCCCTACATTCAGCATCAGTGCAGGCTTGCCGGAGCTGTGCTCGGTTACACCATTATCCATATGGGCATTGCAATCGGAGTGCTTCACTACCTTATGACTGGCATCGTTCAAATCCCGTATCAGCTTCGTCGGTGCATCAGAGTTGGGCTCGCCCTCGCTCATCCCAATGCAAAAAATGTCGTATTTGTTAGCTGCGGCGTTGTGCTCGAACTGATATCGCAAGACGGACTGTTGAATTCGTAGTTCTTCCTCTGCCTTGCTCAGGTTCGGCGTACACCCTGACACCAATACAGCGATGCCCAATGTCCCGAGTACAGCATGTCGCCTGGCTGATGGGTACCATGCATATTCGCGCTTTTTCCAGTAGCTCCCCATGTAGATGGAGCCGAGCACGTTTTCCAGCCGGTTTTGTCGCATGGTTGTTGTCTTATGGCCTAAGGCATATCCCGATTAAATCCGCATCCCGATCCAGATGACCGATTCCGTTGCGCCGGAGATCACAGCGCCGATCATTCGATCGAAAACGCCAGTATGACGAATATGGGCGGCGGACTGGTCATGATGATATTGTTCTTCGCTCAAGATCGCCGAGATCGCGGCGGTGGCATCGGGATCCGTCATGCCGATATCGCGGAGTTGTCGCTGCAAATGTCGCAGTACGACGCGCTCGACAGCCACGGTGGCAGTGGCAATGAAGCGGGCACCCATCAGCCCCGTCATCAAACCGAGCGCATAGCCGCCGAGGCCGCACATCCAATAGCTGCGACAACGCGGCAGTCCCCGTCGTTTCAGTTCATCGGCAAAGATGGATCGATGCCGCTCTTCATGGGCTTTGAACTCGGCCAGCTCGGGCAGTAATTCGCGTGCTCGCCACCGTGCTGCTGCCAGCTGGCCTGCATAGATATTCACTGCGCCATGCTCACCCGCATGATTCACCTTGATGATCCGACCGCTATCGACAGCTGGGATGTGCGCAGCATTCATAGAAAGCGTGTGACGCTCAAGTCTGCTGCGAGTACTTTTCATCGATGGTCGTTTTCCAATCCCGCAATATGGCAGCAATCTCGAGTGCATGCTCTCTTTTCTCGGGAAGCTCCATCCGGTCCCTTGCGACATGGACCAGGTAGGAAGCGATCTTCTCATCAATGTTATCGTCCTGTACCAAGAGCGAAAACACGGTGGGGAGATAGTCGTAATACTCGTCCCGCGCCATTGGCGAGCCCGCCACACCAATCGGGTCCCACATGTAATGCAGAACCTCGTCAACCCGTTGATAGAGTTCGATGTCACGTGGCGACGACTTGTGTCCCATATTTTCTCCTGACAGACCATGTGTTGGGCAACGGCCAACTCAACTGGCAGAAGTGTGCCAGAGAAACCAACAGCAGCGCTCTAAAAATCTTCTTATCTAGAGACGAACACCATTCCGCGACTGGCACGTTTTCTGCAATCACCAATGATGCCGGCACGGCGCCCGGCAAATACCAAATCATTTGAGGAGATTGACATGGACAAGCTGACGATCAAAGACCTGGCCATCGCCAAGGCGCTCGACAGGGAGCAAATGCGGAACACGCAAGGTGGTATGGGCCGCACGCCCCAGCAGATCCTGGCGTGGGAATTGACAGGCAAGCCCGCCACCTGGCAGGGCCTGGTCCTGGAGGACGACAACCGGCTGCACGTGCCGGTGATCTGACTGAAAAACCGCGCTTACTGCGAATCGGCCGGCATGTATTTCGGCAGATTCGCAATGAAATCGTCGAGATTCTCTTCCATCATCGCGCGGAACTGGCCGGTGAAATATTCCAGTGCCCGCTCCTTCTCGGCCTGCATGTTTTCCGGGGTGCCGGTGGTGCGGGCGACGATGAAGGCATTGAAGCGCGACGCAGCGTACATGGTCGAGGCGCAGACCTCGCTCGGATCGGCCGATTCGCACTGGTCGTTGGCGGTGTTGATGACGGTGTTGACGCGGTTCCAGAATTCCGGGCCGGGAGTTTGATTGCTCATGGTATGTACTGTGGGTTAATAGTTGGAAGACTGTATCACGGCAAGGGCATCAGTAATGCGGCGGCCTTTCGTTGACCGGCCCCTGCCCGGCATCGCGCAATGCGCGGATATGGTCGGCCAGCTTGGCCACCATGGCTTCGAGCTGGTCGATGCGGCGGCCCTGCTCGTAGACGGTCTGGTTCAGCGACTCGACCAGGTTTTCCTGGTGCGCCACCTTGATTTCGATATCGATGAAACGGTTTTCGTCGCTCACGGTACATCCCACTTCAGAAATGAAAAGAGCCGCATTATGACAGCGGCTCTTGAAAAGACCGGCGTATCTGCGCCGGCTTTTGTGTTGTAGCGCTTACCCGTGGATGACAGGAATATAGTCGACGCCGTGCTCCAGCTGGCCCACGACTTTTGCAATGTTTTCCGGGCTGTCGCTGAAGTCGATCAGCAACTGGGCGCGCAGCGCGACCTTGTTTTCCGCAGGCGCATTGATCAGCGCGCTCATCCAGAAGTCGAAGCCCGGGGCATCCGGATCGCGGCCCAGCACGTTATGGTAAAGCTGCGTCACGAAGGAGGTGTCGGTCAGATCCTTGCCGTACATCTTGTCGAATTCCGCCTGGCCGGTACCGTCACCGCCCACCATGAATTCGCGCGACACGACACTCAGCTTGGCACCGGTGTCCATGCGATCGATCCAGTAGCCCATGCCTTGGGCGTCGGATGCGCGGCCAAACGCCGCGGAGTACAACCGGAAAAGCGAGGCCGCGGTTTCGTCGATCGCGACACCCAGATCGTCGAACTTGATGCGCTCGACGTTGATCAGGGCATCATGGCCGTTGCCGCCGGCATTGTCGAAGATATCGAAGCCCCAGTCCCCCTGCTGAACGGTAAAGCCGGCACGCGTACCCGCATACACTGCAGTATCGAGACCAGCGCCGCCATCCACGGCATTGTTGCCCGCGCCAGGCTTGAGAATGTCATTGCCGGCGGTGCCGGTCATGTTCAATGCGCTGTTGATGTTCCAGGTCGGGCTGGTCGCTGCATTGCTGCCGTTCTCGCCGAAATCGATCGAGGTGACCCGGATCGTATAGGCGCCGTTCAGCAAGGGCGAGGTGTCGATGTGCCAGGTACCGCCGGCGCCGACCGTCGTATGGGCGATCTGCTGCAAGTCAGCGGTACGCATCAGCACGATGGTCGAGCCGGCTTCGCCGGTACCGTTCAGCGTGACCTGGTTTTCCTTGACGGCGTAATCGGCGCTATAGGTCGGCCTTACCGGCGGTGCAGTGTCCAGCGTGAAGCTGATTGGTTTGCTGGTCAGCAGCACGTTGCCCGAAGCGTCAGTCTCGGTCGCGTAAAGCTTGTGCACGCCATCCGGCATCCAGTCGAGCGTCGCCGAAAACATGCCGTACTTGTCCAGCGTTTTCGTCGCCAGCAGCTTGTTGGTATCCGCATCATAGATCTTTACGGTCGTGCCGAGATCCGCCTTGCCGTTCACTTCCAAAACCTTGGTCTTGGGATAGTAGCCGTATTTGTTCGTAAAGATGTTCAGCGTCAGATTGTCGGACGCGACGTCGGCACTGCTCACGCTCATGTCCGCGAACTGCAGCTGCTCGATCGAACGCAGCGTGTCGGTGCCGTCGATGCCGTTCAGGCTCGTGACCGTCAGGTCGCCGTTCGCCAGTGCGCTGACTGCATAGTTGCTGCGGGCGCCACGGAACACGGCCGTGTCGAATCCATTTCCTCCATCAATCATGTCATTACCTCCATCGCCTTCAAGCTTGTCGTTGGCGGCGGTACCCGTCAGGGTATCTGCGCCGCTGGTGCCCGTGATATACCGGCCGCCGGTTGAATTGATGCCCAATGCGCCACCAAGGCCATCGCCGCCATAAAGCCAGTTGAGCGCGGCAATGTCGTACTGGCTGTACGTCGAGTGAGCGCCACCCGCGCTGGTGTACGACATCAGGGTATTGTTGGTGTTGTCCTGCGACAACGGCAGTCGGATGCTGTCGTCGAAGGGATGCTTCAGGCCGAGCGCATGGCCCAGCTCGTGCAGCAGGGTTTCGTAACCGTAGGTGCCGGGAGTCAGGTTATGGTTCTGCGCGAACCATTCCACATTGTCGAGATAGACGTAGGCATCGGCTTCGTAGCTGACCAGCTGTGTACCCGAATAGCTGTAGCTGCTGTGCCAGCTGCACAGGCCGGTAACGTTGGAACCTTGCAGGTCCACGTTACACAAGTGGATATTTGCGTCGGTGCCATTGACGACTTCCTTGAACTGGATGCCGGTCAGTTTCGAAATGTAGTCCAGCGCAGTCCGCGTGCCAGCCTGCTGGGCAAGCGTGAACGCGACCTGGCCGCTCTGCCCCGCCTCGTTACCCGACGCAACGGAGAAGGTGTAATAGAGCGTGTTGCCTGCCGGGGTCAGGTAATTCCAGTCAGGACCGGTATCGAGCAATGCGTCGATATAGTTCAGGCCGGAGGTCGGGGTCGTGGTGATGTCGGTTACGGTTGCCATGCTGTTTAACTTCAATATTGATTGTGACAAAGTCACTTATGGAAAGTATTTCCTGCTCAACAGTTGAAGTCAAATAAGAGTTTCAATCGTGCGCACCCCTTGCTACCTGATCAAGGCTTATGCGCAACGAATAAATATTGAACACTTACGGACGATAACTCGACGCCAACTGTCGGCAAATGGTTTTATCTTGAGACTAGACTTTTGGTGTCGCCAATAAGGCCTTGAGATTGGCCAGGCGCGCTTTCGGGCTCAGCACTTCATCCTCCTTGGGCGGCGCATCGCCGACTTCCAGCGCCATCTCCTTGATGAAACGGGATGGATCGCAATGCATCAGCTCACCGGCGCGCTTGCGCTTCTTGCACCAGGTGATGTGCAGGGTGCGCTGGGCGCGCGTGATGCCGACGTACATCAGACGCCGTTCTTCCTGGATGCGGGCGGCGATCTTTTCCACCGGATCGTCGACGTCGCCCTTGTGCGGCAGGATGCCTTCCTCGACGCCGACCAGGTAGACGTGCGGGTATTCCAGGCCCTTCGATGCGTGCAGGGTCGACATGCGCACCGCGTCCTGCTCTTCGTCCTGGCCTTCCAGCATGGACATCAGCGCCACCATCTGGGTCAGCTCGAGCAGGTTCTTTTCCTCGCCGTCGCGCTCGCGTCCGCCGCGGCCGCGCTCCTTCAGCCAGTTGGTGAACTCGAGCACGTTCTGCCACCTGGCCTGGGCCGCCTTGTCGTCGAAGTTCTCGTACAGGTAATGCTCGTAGTTGATCTCCTTCATCATGTCGTCGAGCAGCTCGGCGGCATGGTCGCCGCTGCCGGACGGGCCCGGACGCGTGGCGCGGTCTTCCAGCTCGTTGATCCAGTGGCAGAACTCGCGCAGCGGATACAGCTGGCGGTCCTGCAGCCGGGCTTCGAGGCCGCCCTTGAACGCGGCCTCGAACAGCGAGCAGTTCCACTGCTTCGAGACTTCGCCCAGCACCTCGATGGTGGTCATGCCGACGCCGCGCTTGGGCGTGGTGATGGCGCGGATGAAGGCCGGGTCGTCATCCTGGTTGGCGATCAGGCGCAGGTAGGCGATGACGTCCTTGATCTCGGCCTTGTCGAAGAAGCTCTGGCCGCCCGAGATCGTGTAGGGGATGCGCTCCTTGCGCAGCGCTTGCTCAATGATGCGGGCCTGGTGGTTGCCGCGATACAGGATGGCGAAGTCGGCCCACTTGTTCTTGCGCTGGAAGCGCTCGGACGAAATCATGATCGCCACCTGGTCGGCCTCGGTCTCCTCGTTCGGCATGCCCAGCACATTGATCGGTTCGCCCAGGCCGTGCTCGGACCACAGCGCCTTCTCGAACAGCTTCGGGTTGTTGCCGATGACCGCGTTGGCGGCCTGCAGGATGCGCGTGGTCGAGCGGTAGTTCTGCTCGAGCTTGATGACCCGCAGGTCCGGGAAGTCGGTCTGCAGCGTTTTCAGGTTCTCGACCGAGGCGCCGCGCCAGGCGTAGATCGCCTGGTCGTCGTCGCCCACCGCCGTGAACATCGGCTTCTTGCCGAGGCCCGTCACCAGCAGCTTCACCAGTTCGTACTGGCAGGTGTTGGTGTCCTGGTACTCGTCCATCAGCAGGTAGCGCAGGCGGCGCTGCCAGCGGTCGCGGATCGGCTCGTTGTTGCGGAACAGTTCCACCGGCAGGCGGATCAGGTCGTCGAAGTCGACCGCCTGGTAGGCCTGCAGGGTCGCCACGTAGTTGCGGTAGACGCGGCCGGCCTGGGCCTCGTCTTCGTCCTTCGCTTCGCGGATCGCGTCTTCCGGATCGACCAAGCCGTTCTTCCACAGCGAGATCGCGTTCTGGATGCGGCGGATCTCCTGCTTGTCGGTGGTCACCGCGAGGTCGGACACGACGGTGTAGCAGTCGTCGCTGTCCATGATCGAGAACTTGTCCTTCAGGCCGACCCCGGCCGCTTCCTGGCGCAGGATCTTGACGCCCAGCGAGTGGAAGGTCGACACCGTCAGCTGCTTGGCCTGTTTCGGCTGCTTGAGCAGCTTGCCGATGCGCTCCTGCATCTCCAGCGCGGCTTTGTTGGTGAAGGTGAGCGCGGCGATCGTGCGCGGATCGTAGCCGCGGTGCTCGATCATGTAGGCGATCTTCTGGGTGATCACGCGGGTTTTACCCGAGCCGGCGCCTGCCAGCACCAGGCAGGGGCCGTCGAGGTAGAGCACGGCTTCGCTCTGCGGACCGTTGAGGCCGAAATTCGGGGTCGACATGTGGGATATTTATTGCAGGACTACTGCAGGTGAGCTCAACATTTGAGCTCATCATTTTAACGAACCCCGGCCCCGCACGCTAAAATCATTTCAGCAAAAACAGATTGTGTTGCGACTTGTCAGCACGCCATCCGCCACCATATAGCGGCTTTAGTACTTAGTGCTGCTCAAGCGAGAGAACAGAACATGAAATTTGAACACCTGATCGAGATTAACGACCCGCTCAACCCGCTGGCCGACACCATGACCCGCGAACAACTGTGGCGCGGCCTGGTACTGCGCGCCGAAGATCCGAAGATGTTCATGCCGCACCTGGACGAATGCACGATCGTCAAGCTCGAGAGCGGCAGCTTCGCGCGCCGCCTGCGCTACGGCAAGCTGGTGATCGACGACGTCGTGTACTTGGCCCCGCTGCAGGAAGTGCGCTACGAAGTGCCGGCCCAGGGCGAAATCGCCGCGTCGCGCATGACGATGACGATCGAGGCGCCCAGCGAAGGCGTGATGTGGGTGCGCTTCCTGTACGACGACGGCAACGCCTCGGCCACCGACGAGATGGGCAAGATGTACGAGGACTTCAAGAAGTCGGCCTACCAGGAGGCCGACATCGATACGATCAAGATCGTGCGTCAGCTGGCGGCCGAGGGGAAGCTGGACGCCAGCTACCTGAACTGACGGCTTACGTGCCGGGTTCGACTTCGTCCGGATCGATGTCGCTGCAACCCTTGGCGATGTTGGCGGCGAGGTCGCGCAGCGCGGTGCGCAAGCCCTCCTCCACCACCGGGTGGTAGAAGGGCATCTCCAGCATCTGCTCGACTGTCAAACGGCTCTGCACGGCCCAGGACAGCAGATGGCCGATGTGCTCGGTGCGCGGGCCGATCATCTCGGCACCCAGGAAGCGCCCCGTGCCGTACTCCCCATACACCCGCAGCATCCCCTTGTTCTGCAACATGACGCGGCTGCGGCCCTGGTTCTCGAACGAGACCTGGCCGATCGCGAACTTCGGCTTGCCCGGCGCGCACAGCTGCTTGTAGCTGGCGCCCAGGCTGACGATGTTCGGTTCCGTGAAGGCGATCGTCAGCGGCGCGCGGCGCAGGCCCGGGCGGATGTCCGGGTAGCGGCCGGCATTGTCGCCGGCGATCTTGCCGTGGTCGGCCGCCTCCGGCAGCACCGGGCGCTCGTTGTTGGCGTCGCCGGCGATGAACACGTGGCTGGTCCCGCACTGCATGGTGCGGCTGTCAAACAGCGGCACGCCGTTCGCCCCCAGTTCCAGGCCCAGCTGCTCGATGCCGATGCCCGTCACGTTGGGCGTGCGCCCGGCCGCCTGCAGCACGTACTGGAAGCGCATGGGGCGCTCCTCGCCGTTCTGGCGGATGGTGAGCGCCACCTCGTCGCCGTCCTGCACCGCGCTGACGATCTCGGACTGGAAGTGCAGGTCGAGCTCCTCCGCCATCACGCGCGCCGCGTTGCGCAGCACCGCCGGGTCGGTCAGCTGGGCCACGCTGCCGCCGCGCGCGAACACGCTCACGCGTACGCCCAGGCGCGTCAGGGCCTGTCCCAGTTCCAGCCCGATCACGCCGGTGCCGATCACGGCCACCGAGCGCGGCAGGTCCTGCCAGTAAAACACGTCGTCGCTGCTGATCACGCCGGGGCCGACATTCTCCAGCTTCGGCAGCCTGGTCGGCGTCGAGCCGGTGGCGATCACGATGCGCGCGGCTTCCACTTCGGTATGGTCGTCGACGACCAGCGTATGCGGGCCGGTGAAGCGCGCATAACCGCGCAGCTTGTCTTCGTCCGGGATATTGTCGACGCCTTCCAGCACGAAGCCGACGAAGCGGTCGCGCTCGCGCCGCACGCGTTCCATCACGGCCACGCCGTCGACCCGTTTTTCGCCGGCGTGCACGCCGAAGCCGGGTGCGGCATCGATCATGTGCGCGGCCTCGGCAGCCGCAATGAGCAGCTTGCTGGGCATGCAGCCCACGCGTGCGCAGGTGGTGCCGTAGGGACCGCCCTCGATCATGACGGCGCGCGCGCCCTGCGCCCTGGCCGAACGATAGGCCACCAGACCGGCGGTGCCGGCGCCGATGACGGCGACATCGACTTTCAATTTCTGCATCGTGTTCTCCCGGAGTTCGCGGACATGACGATACGCTATTGCGAAAAGCAGTGCTTAGTACATCGTGAAAACGTACTCGAAGCTCATCGCCGTGTCGGCCTCGATGCCGCCCGGGTTCGGGTAGCGGCGCAAGGCGCGCTCGGCCACCTCGTTGATGGTTTTCTCGAAGCCGGCGATGGTCTTCGCGGCCCGGCCGCGCGTCATGTCGCCCTGCTCCCGGCTCAGCGGCTCGAACTCGCGCAGATTGCTCTTTTCGATCTCGATGCGCGGCACGCCGGGCAGGAAGCGCAGCACCACGCTGCCGCCGATGCCGTAGCGCGTTGCCAGCGCTGGATATTTGACCTCGGCCGCCAGCGTCGACATCACGCCGACCATGTAGTTGCAGGCAGCGAGGCGGGCCGGCTGCCAGGACTTCAGCTCCTCCACCATGCGGTCGGCGTCGTCCACCGCCGCCGCATCGACCGTGCAGCTCTTGATGCCGTAGGCCTGGGCCGCCTGGCCGCGTCCGCGGTTGGCCCACCACAGGGCCGCGGCGATGTCGGCGCCGTTTTCCGGCGCCGCATAGCCGGCGGCCAGGCGGTCGGCCGCTTCCTTCATGCCGCCTTCCCAGGCCTTGGCATAGAACGCAACGGCGCGGTTCCAGTCGCGCCGCACGCAGACGCCGTTGTCGTACATGCTGCCCGCCAGCAGGGTGACTTCATCGAAGCCCCGCTTCAGTCCTGCTTTCAGGTTCTCGACGGCGCCGCTGCAATCCTTGGCCGCGATCCGGTCGGTGATGGCGCCGGCAGCCTGCCTGCCGAATGGGGTTTCGGCAGCCGATGTGGGCAGGGACAGCAGCGCAGCCAGCAGGACGGGGAAAACGGTCGTACGGTATAGGGTCATGATCAGATATCCATCGGGTCGACTTCGAGGGACCAGCGCACCCGCGACTTCATCGCGCGCAGCGCATCCACCCAGACCCGCAGGAAGGCTTGCAGCGCCGGGCGCGAGCTGGACTCCACCAGCAGCTGGGCACGATCGACATTATGCACGCGCGTCATCGTCATCGGGATCGGGTCGTTGATGACCACGTCCTCGCTCGGGACGGCATCGCGCGCCTGCTCCAGGAAGCCGATGGCGGTGGCCAGTTCCGGCGCGTCCGCACGCAGCAGCGCCTGGTACATGAAGGGCGGCAGACCGGCCTGCGCACGTTCGGACAGCAGGCTGCCCGCAAAGCGGTCGTAATCGTGGCGCATCACCGCGCCGTACAGCGGATGCTGGCAGTAGCGCGACTGGATCAGCACTTCCGATTCGAGACCGGCACGGCCTGCGCGGCCCGCCACCTGCATCAGCTGCGCGAACAGGCGCTCGCTGGCGCGGTAATCCTGCGAGAACAGCGCGGTATCGGGATTCAGCACGCCGACCAGCGTCAGGTTTTTGAAATCGTGGCCCTTGGCGACCATCTGCGTGCCGATCAGGATGTCGACGTCGCCGCGGTGCACGGTGTCGAAGGCTTCCTGGGCGCTGCCCTTGCGGCGCGTGGAATCGGCGTCGATGCGCAGCACGCGCGCCTCCGGGAACAGCGCCTGCAAACCCTCTTCGATGCGCTGGGTGCCGCGGCCCAGCGGCTGCAGATCGATGTTGCCGCAGGTCGGGCAGGAGTGCGGGATGCGCAGCTCCAGCGAGCAGTGGTGGCAGCGCAGCCGGTGTTCGGGCCGGTGCAGGACCATGAAGGCAGTGCAGCGCGTGCAATTGCTGATCCAGCCGCAGGCATCGCAGCACAGCACGGGCGCATAGCCGCGCCGGTTCAGGAACAGCAGCGACTGTTCGCCCACCTCCATACGCTGGCGCAGCGCCGCGATCAGGGCCGAGGTGAGTCCCTCCTTCGGCTTGTCCTTCTCCATGTCCACCAGTTTTACCTTCGGCAGCACGGCATCCTTCACGGCGCGTTCGCGCAGCTCCAGCCGGCGGTAGCGGCCCGTCTGCGCGTGGTGCCAGCTCTCCAGCGAGGGCGTGGCCGAGCCCAGCACGATGGGGATCTGCAGCTGGTGCGCGCGCCACACGGCCAGGTCGCGCGCCGAATAGCGCAGCCCTTCCTGCTGCTTGTACGAGGGGTCATGCTCCTCGTCGATCACGATCAGCTTCAGGTGCGGCAGCGAGGACAGGATCGCCAGCCGGGTACCGAGCACGATGCGCGCGCGGCCCTGGTGCGCGGCCAGCCAGTGCAGCATGCGCTCGCCCTCGGACAGGCTGCTGTGCAGGGTCGCCAGCATCACGCCCGGAAAGCGCGCGCGAATATTTGCCTCTAACTGCGGCGTCAGGTTGATTTCCGGGACCAGGATCAGGATCTGGGCATCGTCATCCTGTGCCAGCACCTGGGCGCAGGCCTGCAGATAAACCTCGGTCTTGCCGCTGCCGGTGACGCCGTACAGCAGCAGCGGCGTGAAGCCCTGCGCCTGGCCGATGGCGTCGGCGGCCTGCTGCTGGGCGGCGTTCAGCACCGGCATCGCAGCCGGGGTCGGATCGTGGGCGTCTTCGAGCTTGGCGAGCTTCTTGATTGCGCGGTCCAGCGCCACCGTGGTCGACAGGCGCAGGTTCTTCGGCAGGCCCGGCATCGCCACCTCGCCGAGCGGGCGGTGATAGTAATCGGCGGCGAAGCGCGCCAACGCCAGCCACTTGCCGGACAGCGGCGCCAGCTGGCTACGCACGGCCAGCGCATCCTTCAGCTTGTCCGGCGGGACATCGGTTTCCTGCTTGACGGCGACGATCACGCCGACGGCTTCGCGCCGGCCGAAGTTCACCAGCGCCAGCTGCCCGACCGCCGGTTCGCTGCCGGGCTCGCACGGCCAGCGGTAGTCGAACACGCTGTCGAGCGGGGTGTCGAGCGCGATTTGTAAGATGCAATACGCCAAACCGGACCTTTACGAAGAGCGCTGTGGAGAACTGTGGAAAACTTTGTGGAAAATGGAAAACTTGACCGCGACAAAGGTTTACGTTAGCTCAAAGCACTTAGCAATTCTCTAAGTTCACAAAAAATTTTATCTTTTAAATTCAGGCACTTGCCTAAGCAACCTTGCCAAGATCGAAATTCGACATCGCTCGCCCGCTTCTGTGCATAACTGGGCATTTCCGGTGAAGAACTTAAGCGCAGTGCAGCAAAAACTTGATGCAACACTTGAAGAAATCGCGTAAACCCCGGTAAACCAAGCACTTTTCGGGATTATGCACAGAAGCTGTGCATAACTTTGTGAACAATGCGCTGCCAACTTGCGCAAGTCGCTGCCGGGCAGTCCGCACACCTCTCTGGCGCCCTTCCTTATCCCGGCAATAACATCATAAGAATCAAACACTTATGATATGCCATCCAGTACTGTACATTTCCACAGGACGGCGCTGCCGGGTGCACGAATTTGTGAATAAGTGAGATTTTCTACGGCGCAGGCAGCTCTATTCAGGCGCGCTGACGGCGGCTGAAGGTGTGGACTGCCTCCACCATCGCCGTCACCGACTCCGGCGGCGTGAACTGCGAGATGCCATGGCCCAGGTTGAACACGTGGCCGTGGCTGTTCGAGGGAGTGCCGTAACTGGCCAGCGCCTTTTCGACTTCCGCAGTGACCTGCTCCGGACCGGCCATCAGCACCGCCGGGTCCAGGTTGCCCTGCAGGGCGACGCGGTCGCCGACCAGGGCGCGGGCGCGGCCCAGGTTCACGGTCCAGTCCAGGCCCAGCGCGTCGGCGCCGATGTCCGCCATCTCGTCCAGCCACAGGCCGCCGCCCTTGGTGAAGACGATTGCCGGGATGCGCACGCCATACTTCTCGCGCTGCAGGCCGGCCAGGATCTTGCGCATGTAGGCCAGCGAGAAGGCTTGATAAGCGCCATCGGCCAGCGCGCCGCCCCAGGAGTCGAAGATCATGACGGCCTGGGCGCCGGCGTCGATCTGGGCGTTCAGGTACTGGGTCACGGCTTGCGCGGTCACGTCCAGGATGCGGTGCATCAGGTCCGGGCGCGCGTACAGCATCTTTTTGATCGTGTGGAATTCACGCGAGCCGCCGCCTTCGACCATGTAGCAGGCCAGGGTCCAGGGGCTGCCGGAAAAGCCGATCAGCGGCACGCGGCCGTTCAGGGCGGTGCGGATGCTGGTCACGGCGTCGAACACGTACTGCAGCGAGGCCATGTCCGGCACCGCCAGCTTGGCGACGTCTTCCTCGGTGCGCACGGTGCGCTCGAATTTCGGACCCTCGCCGTCCTCGAAGTACAGGCCCAGGCCCATCGCGTCCGGCACCGTCAGGATGTCCGAGAACAGGATCGACGCGTCCAGCGGATAGCGGTCGATCGGCTGCAAGGTCACTTCGGTGGCGTAATCCGGATTCTTGGCCAAGCCCAGGAAGGAGCCGGCGCGCGCGCGGGTGGCGCGGTATTCCGGCAGGTAGCGCCCCGCCTGGCGCATCAGCCACACCGGGGTATAGTCGGTCGGCTGGCGCAGCAGCGCACGCAGGAAGGTGTCGTTCTGGAGCGGGGCGAATTGTGGCATGGCGGGCAACCTGACAATGAGCGTGAAATCGAGGGCAAACGCGTATTATCGCATTCTTCGTGCGCTCCGGACGCGTCTTATAATGTCCCTCTCGCCTCCTGGAATAGCGAAAACCGATCATGACCGACTCTTCCCGCAAGCAGGCTGCCCCGTGCGGCGCCTGGACTTCCCCGATCACCGCCGCCGTCGTCGCCGCCGGTTCGACCCCGCTGTCCGGCGTACTGCTCGACGGCGCCGACCTGTTCTGGCTGGCCGGCCGCGCCAGCGAAGGCGGCCGCACCACCCTGCTGCGCCAGCGCGCCGGCCAGGTCGAGGAGCTGACGCCGGCGCCCTTCAACGCTCGCACCCGCGTACACGAATACGGCGGCGGCGCGGTGCTGGCGGCGGACAAGCGCGTGTGGTTCTCGAATTTTGCGGACAACCGTATTTACCGTATCGACCGGTACGGCGATCCGGCTGACGGCAGCGAACCGGTACCCGTCAGCGAAGGCGGCGCCCTGCGCTGGGCCGACTTCGTGCTGGACCGCGCCCACGTGCGCCTGGTCGGCGTGCGCGAAGACCATTCCGCCGGCGCGACCTATCCGGTGAATACCCTGTGCGCGCTCGGCGCCGACGGCAGCCAACTGGTGCTCGACGACGGTTACGATTTCTATTCCTCGCCGCGCATCTCGCCGGATGGGAAGCAGCTCGCCTGGCTGTGCTGGAACCATCCGCGCATGCCCTGGGAGGGCACCGAGCTGTGGCTGGCCGACATCGCCGCCGACGGCAGCCTGGCGAATGGCCGTCTGATCGCGGGCGGACCGCAGGAAGCCATCGTGCAGCCGGAATGGTCGCCGGGCGGTACGCTCTACTTCGTGTCCGACCGCAGCGGCTGGTGGAACCTGCACCGTTACGACCATGGCGTGGTGCACCCGGTCTGCCCGCGCGAAGCGGAATTCGGCGGCCCGCACTGGGTGTTCGGGAACAGCATGTACGGCTTCCGTTCCGAAGGGGAGATCGTCTGCACCTATATCGAGAACGGCGTCAGCAAGCTCGCGCGCCTGGACACGGACAGCGGCGCCTTGACCGCCATCGAGAATCCGTATCAGGAGATCCGCGAACTGCGCGTGGCCGGCGACACCCTGGTGCTGCTGGCCGGCGCCCCGACCATCGCCGCGGAAGTGGTGTGCATCGACCTCGCAAGCGGCGCGCGCGAGGTGCTGGCGCGTTCGATCGAGCAGCTGCCGGACGTCGGCTATCTGTCGGTGCCGCAAACGGTCAGTTACCCGAGCGCCAATGGCCGCACCTCGCACGCCTTCTACTACCCGCCGACCAACGCGGACTATGCGCCGCTGCCGGGCGAACTGCCGCCGCTGATGGTGATCGGTCACGGCGGCCCGACCGGCATGGCCAGCAGCACCCTGAAACTGGCGACCCAGTTCTGGACCAGCCGCGGCATCGCCGTGCTGGACGTGAACTACGGCGGCAGCACCGGCTTCGGCCGCGCCTACCGCGACCTGCTGAAGGAGCAGTGGGGCGTGGTCGACGTCGAGGATTGCGTGGCCGGCGCGAAGTACCTGGCGGACCAGGGCCTGGTCGACCGCGAGCGCCTGGTAATCCGCGGCGGCAGCGCCGGCGGCCTGACCACGCTGTGCGCCCTCGCCTTCCACGACGTCTTCAAGGCCGGCGCCAGCTACTACGGCGTGTCCGATTTAAAAGGCCTGGATGCGGACTCGCATAAGTTCGAGTCGCATTACAACGAATACCTGATCGCGCCGAAAGACCGCGCCGACGCCGTGTATGCCGAGCGTTCGCCGATCAACCACACCGACAAGCTGCGGCGCCCGATGATCTTCTTCCAGGGCCTGGACGACAAGGTCGTGCCGCCGCCGCAGTCCGAGGTCATGGTCGAAGCCCTGCGCACGCGCGGCGTGCCGGTGGCCTACCTGACGCTGGAAGGCGAAGGCCATGGCTTCCGCAAGGCGGACAGCATCGTGCGCACGCTGGAAGCGGAGCTGTATTTTTATCTGCGGGTATTCGGGGTGCCACTGCCTTCCGATCTGCCTGAGGTCGAGATCGAGAACCTGGCTGCATGAGTGTGGAGGTTTTAAGCGCGATCCTCGAATCGTGCAGCGAAAAGCGCAAGCTGGTCCTTGCCTTGTTGGCCCTGGCCGGCGAGCCGATGGGCCGGCGGCGCATCCACGAGCACCTGCTGCCGCTGGGCGAGAGCGCGGTCGAGGGCGACCTGGCCGACGATCTGGAAGCGCTGCGCGCCGACGGCCTGATCGGCGAGCTGCCCTCGCGCGGCTACGTGATCACGCCGGACCTGGCCTGGCCGGCAATCGCCTGGGCCATCCGCAGCCGGCGCCTGAACGAGATCCGCGAGGTCTACCAGACCGTCACCCCGCTGCGCCTGGACTGGCAGGGCACGCCCATGCTGCGCAGCTACCGGCAAGGCGTGGCGCTGCTGCGCATGGCGCTGCTGGCCGGCGAAGGCCCGAAGACCATCGCACCGCTGCTGGCGGCCTGCCTGCGCTGCCACGAAGCGGCCTACCTACACCCGCTGGTCGACATCTGCGCCCGGCCCTTCGAGCCGGAACTGATCGAGCGCATCAACGGCGCGGTGCGCGACGAGGTGCTGGCGGTGCTGGTCAACCACGTCCAGCGCGAGCCGGCCAGCGCGCCGCCGATCCGCGCCTACGCCGAGGAGCACGTGGCCCAGGGCGGTGCTTCGATGGCGCTGCGCATGGCGCTGGCCGAGCACCTGATCCTGTGCGGGCGTCTGGACGCCGCCGGCGAGCTGCTGCACGACCTCGACGATTCAAGCACGCTCTACTATCGCAGCGTGCTGCAACTGTTGCGCGGCGACCTCGACGAATCGCTGGGCGGCTTCGACAAGGCCTTGAAGGCGCTGCGCAAGGAGACCGGCAAGAGAAAAGCCATCTTCGAGGGCATCGGTGGGCACCTGTACATCACGGCGCTGTTAAGAAGCGGCGATCCGAAGCACGCCAAGGCGCTGGACAGCTATCTCGAATCGGCCACCCGCGCGGTGCAGAGCCACGATACGGCCGTCTACCAGCAGCTGTCGATGCTGCGCCAGATCCGCGGCGGCACCGTCGATGCCGAAGTCCTCCCCTCGCGCAATTGGGAGACCTCGCTGCAGCCGGTGATGTTCCGCGCCCTGCTGCACTGGTGGCTGGGCATGCCGCAGCTGGCCGATCGTAAAACCTTCCTCGAACAGCAGATGGAGACGGCGGAAGCGGCCGGCTTCGACTTCATCGCCGCGCAGATCGGCTCCGTGCTGGGTCAGCTCGGCATGGTCAGCGTCGACAAGCGCGCGATCGCGCTGCGCCAGCGCCATCACTTCACGGACATGGCGCTGTGGTTCGAGCGCGAGCAGCCGTGGGAGCGCCAGCTCAACGCCCTGATCAATCTGCAGCCGGCGGTCAACGTCGAGGTGGTGAAGGAATCGCGCCTGGCCTGGCTGCTCGGCTGGGACGAACACCTGGGCGTGCGCGCACTGGAGCCGCGCGAGCAGAAGCGCGACGTGCAGGGCGGCTGGACCCGTGGACGGCCGTTCGCGCTCAAACGCCTGGCCGAGGAAGCGGCCGAACTCGACTTCCTCACCGCGCAGGACGTGCAGGTGGCCAGCACCATCGGCGCCCACCGCTACTACAGCGGCACCGGCATGCGCTACGAATTCGATCTCGACAGGGCAGTGGCGGCGCTGGCCGGCCACCCGCTGCTGTTCTGGATGGATTCGCCCGGCACGCGCATCGAACTGCTGCCCGGCGAACCGCAGCTGATGGTGCGCGCCGGCGGCGGCAAGGTGACGATCTCGCTGAACCCGCCCATGCGCGAGCAGCAGGGCGAGGTCGTGGTGACCAAGGAGACGCCGACCCGGCTGCGCATCGTGCGCATCAAGGACGAGCACAAGCGCATCGGCGCCATCGTCGGCGAAGGGCTGGAAGTGCCGCTGGAAGCGGAAAAGCGCGTGCTGCAGGCGATCAGTGCGATCTCCTCGATCGTTACCGTGCAGTCGGACATCGGCGGCAGCCCGGCCGACATCGAATCGGTCAGCGCCGACATGCGCCTGCACGTGCATCTGCTGCCCTACCAGCAGGGCTTGCGCGTGCGCGTGCTGGTGCGCCCGCTGCCGGATGCCGGTCCCTATCTGCAGCCCGGCGACGGCGCCGAGAGCATCATCGCCGACCTGAAGGGCGTGCGCGTGGAAGCGAAGCGCAACCTGAACGCCGAGCGCGAAGCCGAGCGCCAGCTGCTGGCCGACTGCAAGGCGCTGGAAAACGCCGAGCACGAACACGGCGAATGGCTGCTCGGTCAGCCCTTCCACTGCCTGGAACTGATCACCGAGCTGCAGCAGGTGGATGCCTCGCGCGTGGTGGTCGCCTGGCCGGAGGGCGAATCCTTCCGCGTCACCAGGAAGCTGTCGTCGAAATCGGTGCGTCTGAACATCCGCCGCGACAAGGACTGGTTCGCGGCCAACGGCGAAGTGAAGATCGACGAGAACAAGGTGATGGATTTGCGCGAGCTGCTGGGCCGCCTGCGCGAAGACCGTTTTATCGCCCTCGGCGACAACCAGTTCCTGGCCCTCACCGACGAGCTGCACCGCAGGCTCACCGACCTGTCGGCCTATACCGATGCGGATGAAGAGGCGCTGCGCTTCCACCCGCTGGCCAGCTTCGCGCTGGAAGAGATGGCGCTCGAAGCCGGCGAAGTCGACGCCGACGTCGCCTGGCGCAAGCACCTGCAGCACATGGCCGCGAATACGGCGTACCAGCCGCAGCTGCCTTCGCCCCTGCAGGCCGAGCTGCGCGACTACCAGGTCGAGGGCTTCGAGTGGCTGTCGCGCCTGGCCCACTGTGGCGTGGGCGCCTGCCTGGCCGACGACATGGGCCTTGGTAAAACCCTGCAGGCGCTGGCCCTGATCCTGTCGCGCGCGCCCGGCGGCCCGACCCTGGTGGTGGCGCCGACGTCGGTGGCGACCAACTGGATGGCGGAAGCGGAGCGCTTCGCGCCGACCCTGAACATGAAGCTGTTCGGCGCAGGCGACCGCGCCGCCATGCTCAAGGATGCCGGCGCCTTCGACGTGATCGTGGTGAGCTACGGCCAGCTGCAGCTGGAAGCGGGACTGTTCAAGGACGTACGCTGGCACACCATCGTGCTGGACGAGGCACAGGCGATCAAGAATGCGCACACGCGCCGCTCGCAGGCGGTGATGTCGCTGCGCGGCGATTTCAGGATGGCAGCCACCGGCACGCCGCTGGAAAACCACCTGGGTGAGTTGTGGAACCTGTTCAGGTTCATCAACCCGGGCCTGCTCGGCACCAGCGACCAGTTCAATCTGCGCTTTGCCGGTCCGATCGAAAAGGCCAGCGACAAGCGGGCGGAACTCGCTGCGCGCACGCGCCTGCGCCGGCTCACGCAGCCCTTCATCCTGCGCCGCACGAAAGCCCAGGTGCTGTCCGAGCTGCCGCCGCGCACCGAGATCGTGCTGCCGGTGGAGCTGAGCACTGAAGAGACGGCGCTGTACGAATCGCTGCGCCGCGACGCGCTGGAACGCATCGCCACGCTCGAAGCGCCGCAAGCCCAGAAGCAGATCCAGATCCTGGCCGAGATGATGAAGCTGCGCCGTGCCGTCTGCAATCCGGTACTCGTCGCGCCCGACAGCGGCATCCGCAGCAGCAAGATGGAAGCGTTTGCGCGCCTGGTCGACGAGCTGCTCGAGAACCGCCACAAGGCGCTGGTGTTCAGCCAGTTCGTGGATCACTTGAGCTTATTGCGCCAGCACCTGGACGAGCGCGGCATCCGCTACCAGTACCTCGACGGCGCCACGCCCATGCAGGAGCGCAAGCGCCGCGTGGACGCCTTCCAGGCCGGCGACGGCGACCTGTTCCTGATTTCGCTGAAGGCCGGCGGGGTCGGCATCAACCTCACCGCGGCCGACTACGTGATCCACATGGACCCGTGGTGGAACCCGGCGGTGGAGGATCAGGCTTCGGACCGCGCGCACCGCATGGGCCAGCAGCGCCCGGTGACGATCTACCGCCTGGTGGCGCGGCACACGATCGAGGAAGGCATCGTCGACTTGCACCGCCACAAGCGCGACTTGGCGGACAGTCTGCTGGAAGGCAGCGACGTGTCGGCGCGGATGTCGCCGGATGACATGCTGGCGATGTTGCAGGCCGGGCTCACGGGCGTCCGCGCACCGGCGCTCGATACGTGACGTATTGTTTCAAGTTTCCGCAAAGGTGGGGAATGGTGCTAATCTGGCGCCCGCCATTTTTTAATCAGGCAGACAGACCACGATGATGAAAACGAAATTCGCGCCGAAGCTCGCTCTTGCGGTTTTGCTCACCAGCTTCGCGCTGGCGCCGGCAGGCGCGCGCACCAGCAAGGCGGCCAAGCCGAAGCAGACCAGCAGCGCCAAGGCCAAGCCCGCGTCGAAAGCCAAGGGCAAGGCCTCGGGCAAATCCGCAGCGAAGGCCGAGAGCAAACCGGCAGCCAAGGGCAAGGGCAAGGCGGCCACCGTCGCCGCCCCGGTCGCTGCCGCCGCCGTGGCTGCAGCAGCGCCGGCATCTTTGCCTGCAGCGACTTCGCAAAGCCGCAACGACCGCTACATGGACTCGCAGTCGATGCAGTTCCTGACCGCGCTGTGGCGCATCGATCCGGAAGGCGGCATCTACGTCGGCAAATTCGACGCCGCCGCCAAGCTGACCATTCCGGACGCACCGACCCGCGCCAAACAGCTGGCCTTCACCGACGAGTGGCTGGAAAAGCTGCGCAAGCTGAATGCGGACAAGCTCTCGCCGAACCAGCGCACCGACCTCGCGGTCCTGCTCAACAAGCTCCAGTACGACCGCTGGAAGCTGGCCGTCTACCGCGACTTCGAATGGAACCCGGCCCAGTACAACGTGGCCCAGCCGCTCGACCTGATCCTGAACACCGAGTACGCCGCCAAGCCGCAGCGCCTGCGCACCATCCTCAAGCGCCTGGCCGACGTGCCGGCCTATTACCAGGCGGCGCAGGCCTCGATCCTGCACCCGACCCGCGAGCACACCCAGCTGGCGATCTCGCAGGCGCCGGGCACCCTGGTGGTGCTGGCCGACGTCGGCAAGGCGGCCCAGGAATCCGCCCAGCTGACGGCGCAGGAAAAGGCGATTTTCGCCCAGCGCGTGGCGAACGCCGGCAGCGCGGTGCTGGCCTGGGTCGACTATCTGAGCGACCTCGATAAGTCCCAGGAGCAGATGCAGCGCGCGCGCCCGTTCCGTCTCGGCAAAGAGCTGTACGAGCAGAAGTTCGCGTTCGAGATCCAGTCCGCCAGCACCGCCGAGCAGACCTACCGCAAGGCGCTGGCCGCGCGCGACGACCTGCTCACCCGCATGGATGCGCTGGCCGACCAGCTGTGGCCGCAGACGATGGGTAGCGCATCGAAGCCGAACGACCGCATCCGCAAGATCGGCATGGTCATCGACAAGCTCTCGCTGCAGCACGTCGCACCCGCCGACTTCCTGCCCGAGATCCGGCGCCAGATCCCCCAGCTGCAGGACTACGTCATCAAGAACAACCTGGTGACGATCGATCCGAGCAAGCCGCTGGTGGTGCGTGAAACGCCGCTGTACCAGCGCGGCGTGGCCGGCGCCAGCATCGATGCGCCGGGCCCGTATCGGCCGAAGGACAAGACCTATTACAACGTCACCCCGCTGGACGGCCTCACGCCGCAGCAGGCCGAGAGCAGCCTGCGCGAGTACAACAACTGGATGCTGCAAATCCTGAACATCCACGAGGCGATCCCCGGCCACTACACCCAGCTGATGAACGCCAACCGTTCGCCCTCACTGGTCAAGTCGCTGTTCGGGAACGGCGCGATGATCGAGGGCTGGGCCGTGTACGGCGAGCGCATGATGCTCGAATCCGGCTACGGCAACAACGCGCCGGAACTGATGCTCATGTGGTGCAAGTGGAACCTGCGCAGCGTGTCGAACACCATCCTCGACTACAGCGTCCACGTGCTCGGCATGAACCGCGACCAGGCCATGGACCTGCTGGTGCGCCAGGCCTTCCAGACGCCGCAGGAAGCTGCCGAGAAGTGGCGCCGCGTGCAGCTGTCGTCGGTGCAGCTGACCAGCTACTTCAGCGGCTACAGCGACATCGTCGAGCTGCGCGAGCGCCGCAAGCAGCAGCTGGGCGAGCGCTTCAACCTGAAGGAGTTCCACGACCAGTTCCTCAGCTACGGGAATGCGCCGGTGCGCATCATCGGCCAGCTGATGCAGTAAGCCCTTCGCCCGGCGGTGTTGGATCGAATCCGACACCGCCGGCGCAGCCTGTTGTTCCCGGCCCGACTCTGCAGGGCCTTTTCGACGCCCGCACGGGCGTTTTTTCCTTTTCAGGGGCTGGCACGCCTCCTGCTGTATGGAGGATCGTGAGCGAAAAAGCGCTCCGCACTTTCCGAAACCAGCCACTGAAGGGGAACATCATGAACGTTCACAAGCACATGGAAGCCATCTTCGTCGTCGCACTGACCGTCGTCGGCCTCGGTACGATGGTCATCGACGGGATGCCGGAAGCGACTGCCGGCGCACACACGCCGGTGATCCGCGACGTTGCGGCAGCGGCAGCGCCAGCTAAGGTACAGGGTACGGCGCCGGTTGCCATGCTGTGCGCGTCGAAGGCCGCGCCGCGGGCTTGAAGCGCGCGGTGGGCGTGATGATGCAGGTTCCGGTGCGAACCTGTTGCGCATCACGCCCACGCTTTCCTGCCTGTGCAAATCCGCACACCGACCGTGCTTGTCCTCCCCCTTGTATGCATAAGTCCGCCTCCTACAATGATCCTCTGACCTCTGGTCACGACAACAATCAAGGATACGGAGACTTTGCAATGCGCCAGATCATTACCCCGCCGGCATAGTCGCCGCCGTCCTGCCCCGTCTTACCGCTTTCAACTTCATTGCTTCCTGCTTTACCCGGGCGGCACCCGCTCGTCCGGCGCACGACCTTGATAAGAACGGAGACTCCAAGCATGGCATTCAACTTCAAACGGGCAGCTTTCCGGCTGGCCGCAGCCTCACTCGCACTCGCTGCATGCACCTACGCACAGGCCCAGGTCACGGCCGGTCCCGGCGCCTGGAGCAGTAACCAGACCTGGGCGGCCGACAGCGTCAACGGCGGCAACCTCACCGGTTATTTCTACTGGCCTGCCACACAACCCACGCTTGGCGGCAAGCGCGCCCTGGTGCTGGTGCTGCATGGCTGCGCCCAGACCGCCAGCGGCGACGTCATCGACAGCGCCAGCGACGGCGGCTTCAACTGGAAGAAGGTGGCCGACCAGTACGGCGCCGTGATCCTCGCGCCGAACGCCACCGGCAACGTCTCCGGCAGCCACTGCTGGGACTACAGCCGCACCAATCACAGCCGGACTACGGGCCATGAAGGCGTGCTGCTCGACCTGATTCAGCGCTTCGTCGGCAACGCCCAGTACGCGATCGATCCGAAGCAGGTGTATGTGGCGGGCCTGTCCTCGGGCGGCGGCGAGACCATGGTGCTGGCCTGCCTGGCGCCGGATATCTTTGCGGGCGCCGGCATCAACGCCGGGCCGCCGCCGGGCACCACGACCCTGCAGATCGGTTCCGTCCCGTCGGGCTACACCGCGAGCACCGCGGCCAACAACTGCAAGGCCCTGGCCGGTAGCAACGCGTCCGCGTTCTCGACCCAGATCGCCGGCGTGATCTGGGGCACCAGTGACTTCACGGTGTCCCAGCAATACGGTCCGATGGATGCGCAGGCGATGCGCCTGGCCTATGGCGGCACCTATACCAAGGGCGCGACGGCGACGGTCGCCACCGGCGGCAGCAACGTGCCCTACACGGACGCGAACGGCAAGCTGCGCACCAGCGAGATCACGGTCACTGGCATGGGCCATGCGTGGCCGGCCGGCACTGGCGGCCAGAACAGCAATTACGTCGACGCCACCCACGTCAACTACCCGGCTTTCGTGATGGATTTCTGGTTCAAGAACAACCTGCGCGTGGCGCGCGTGGCGCCGCCGACGGTCAACAGCTGCAGCGCCAGCGTATCCGGCAGCACGGTCACCGTGTCCGGCACCGGGTCGGATAGCGCCGGGACGATCTCCAGCTACCGGGTGACCTTGAACGGGCCGACTGCGGTCAACGATGCGGCCGCCGGCAGCGGCGCCAGCTTCAGCAAGGCCTACGCCAACCTGGCCAACGGCTATTACACCGGCAGCGTGACGGCCCTTGATTCCGGCACCGGCCTGACGTCGAGCGCCTGCAGCATCGCCCAGTTCCTGGTCGGCACCGCGCCCGCGCTGCAGCCGCCCGCCGGCCTGACGGTGGGCAGCACCACGTCGAATAGCGTGACGCTCAGCTGGAGCGCGGCCGGCGGCGCCAGCGGCTACAACGTCTACCGCAACGGCAGCCGCGTGAACGCCAGCCCGGTTACCACCACCAGCTACACGGACGGCAGCCTGGCTGCCAGCACCACCTACAGCTACCAGGTGTCGGCGACGGGCAGCAGCGGCGAGAGCGCTTTGTCCGGCGCGGTGAGCGCCACCACCAAGTCGAGCTGGGTCTGCACCGCGACCAATGCCAGCAACTACGCCCACGTGCAGGCCGGGCGCGCACACGACAGCGGCGGCTATGCGCTGGCCAACGGTTCGAACCAGAACATGGGGCTGGACAATACCTTCTATACGAGCACGCTGGCCCAGACCTCGCCGGGCTACTACGTGATCGGCAACTGCCCTTGATGTGAAAAAGTGAAGTGAAAGGCGGCGGCGTTCAGCGCCGCCGCACCAGGGCCAGGCCGAGCAGGCCGATGCCCATCAGGCCGACCGAGAGCGGTTCCGGCACCGCATCGTCCGATGAGGCGACAAACATCGGCACGACGACCGTCCCCAGAGCGAAGACGCTCAGCACGGCGACGGCAATGAGGGGACGGCTCGGTTTCATCCTGGCTCCTGATTCGATCACCCCATAGAAGCAAGATCGATGCCTAGAGGAAATTGTTACGCCGAATCAGTCACTTAATCGCAGACGCCAGGGACGCCGGAGGTGAATTGTAAGATATGCCGACAGCATGGCTGCCGGCCAGGGCGGGATCAGGCGTGCTCTTCCGGCGCGCGGGAGACGCGCACGAACACCGGCGCCAGCAGCAGACCCAGCTCGAACAGCAGCCACATCGGCACTGCCAGGGCCAGCTGGCTGACCACGTCCGGCGGCGTGACAATGGCGGCGATCACGAAGGCGCCGACGATGATGTAAGGGCGGAAAGACTTCAGCTTGTCGACGCTGACGATGCCCATGCGCACCAGGATCACGACCACCACCGGCACCTCGAAAGTGGCGCCGAAGGCCAGGCACATCGAAATCACGAAGTCGAGGTAGTTCTCGATGTCGGGCATCACCGCGATCGAGGTCGGGGCGAAGTTGGCGATGAAGTGGAATACGCGGCCGAACACGAAGAAGTAGCAGAACGCGACGCCGGCGATGAACAGCAGCGAGGACGAGATCACCAGCGGCAGCACCAGCCGTTTTTCGTGCGCATACAAGCCGGGCGCGATGAAGGCCCAGGCTTGATAAAACACCCAGGGCAGCGACAGGATCAGCGCCAGCACCAGGGTCACCTTCATCGGCACCAGGAAGGGCGCGCTGACGCCGGTGGCGATCATCTTGGCGCCCACCGGCAGCGAGGCCAGCATGGGCGCGGCCAGGAAATCGTAGATCATCGCCGGGCCCGGCCAGGCCAGCAGGGCGATGCAGACGATCGCCACCCCGATCACGGCCTTGACCAGGCGGTCGCGCAATTCGACCAGGTGCGAAATGAAGGTTTCGCCTGCAGCTTCGTCGGTCATCTAGACTCTAGAAAAAGGAAGTGTTGGACTTGGCGCCGGGGCGGAACTTGCGCACGCGCGCCGCGCCCGACAGCACGTGCTGGCGGCCGCCGTGGCGGTTCTTGTACCAGGATGGAATGCTGGAGGTCTTGACCAGCTTCTTGCGGCGGAATTCGCGCGCCTTGCGCTCGATGTCGTCCGGCGTGGCGCTCGGCGCCGAGGACGCCATGGCATCGCCGCGCCAGGCCGATTCGACCTCGCCCAGGTGCGACGAGACCGTGTTTTCGACTTCGGCGCCGAAGCTTTCGACCTCGGTCTTGAAGCTGTGCGCGGTTTCCTGCACTTCCTTGTGCAGGTTGCGCAGCTCCTCCATTTCGATCTCGCGCGAGACTTCCGACTTCACCTCGTGCAGGTAGCGCTGGGCGCGGCCGTACAGGGTGCCGGCCATGCGCGCCACCTTCGGCAGGCGTTCGGGGCCGATCACGATCAACGCGACCACCCCGATGACGGCAAGTTTGGAAAGCCCGAGATCGATCATGGAAGGGAATTACGAGCGGTTCTTTTCGCGCGTCTCGACGTCGATCGTGGTGGTCGACTTGTCGACGACCTGCGACGGCGGCACCGGCGGCACGTTGGCGTTCGCCTGGCGCTCTTCCTCGCTGCCCTTGACGCCGTCCTTGAAGCCCTTCACGGCCTTGCCCAGGTCGGAACCTGCGTTCTTCAGCTTGCTGGTACCGAACACCAGCACCACCACCACCAGCACGATCAGCCAGTGCCAAATACTAAACGAACCCATTGTTTTCTCCTTGTGGGCATACGCCCGATTCGCATGCAGCGTACGCGCAGTATAAGCGATGATTCCCCGGCATGGCTTCTTTCCAGCCGGAAGTTGTTTTAAGTAGGCCTCAAGTCCCGAGCCCGCGCCACGGACGCGGACCGCCGTACACGTGCAGGTGCAGGTGGTAGACCTCCTGCCCGCCGTCCGGACCGCTGTTGATCAGCGTTTTATAACCGCCGCTGCGCTGGCCGTCGGGACCCTGCTTGACGGAGATACCATGTTCGGCGGCCAGCTTCGGCGCCAGCGCGAGCATCTTGCCCAGCACCGCCGCGTGCGCATCCGTGCAGTCGGACAGCGTGGCCACGTGCTGCTTCGGAATCACCAGCAGGTGGACCGGCGCCGCCGGGTTGATGTCCTTGAACGCGAGCAGGTCCTCGTCCTCGTACACCACGCCAGCCGGAATCTGCTTGGCGACGATCTTGCAAAAGATGCAGTTGTCCATGTTCTCTCCAGTCAGCACATCATTCTATTCGGGTCGGATGACAGCGCGGTGACGCGCTACCGTCAAAGCTCACTCCTTGCGGCCGGCCTTTTCGTCGAGGCCGGACAGGCCTTCGCGGCGCGCCAGTTCGTCCAGCACCTGTTCCGGCGTCAGGCCGAAACGCGCCAGCAGCACGGCGGAATGGAACCACAGGTCGGCCACTTCGTACAGCAGCTTCGAGGCATCGGCGCCGGCGCGCACGTCCTTGGCCGCCATCACGGTCTCGGTGGCTTCTTCGCCGATCTTCTTGAGGATCGCGTCGTCGCCTTTCGCGAACAGGCGCGCGACATAGGATTTGTCCGGATCGCCGCCGTTTTCCGGCTTGCGCGATTCGATCACCGCCGCCAGGCGGTTCAGGGTGGTGCTCATCTGGTTTTTTTCGGGTTCGTGTAAATCGTGTCCGGATCCTTCAGTACCGGATCGGTGTCGTGCCAGTCGCCATTGTCGAACTTCTGGAAGAAGCAGGAGTGGCGGCCGGTATGGCAGGCGATGCCGCCGGCCTGCTCGACCTTCAGCAGTACCACGTCTTCGTCGCAGTCGAGGCGGATTTCCAGCACCTTCTGCACGTGGCCGGACTCTTCGCCCTTGTGCCACAGCTTCTTGCGCGAGCGGCTCCAGTACACCGCTTCGCCGAGTTCCACGGTCTTGGCCAGGGCTTCGCGGTTCATCCAGGCGAACATCAGGATGTCGCCGCTGGAGGCTTCCTGGGCGATCACCGGCACCAGGCCGTTTTCGTCCCATTTGACCTTCTTCAGCCAGGGCTGGGCCGGAATCGATGGGGTCGTCGTCGGGGTAACCATGCTCAGTCCAATCGCATCGGGATGCCGCGTTCATGCATGAAGCGCTTGGCTTCACCCACGGTGTGCTGCCCGTAGTGGAAGATGCTGGCGGCCAGCACCGCGTCGGCATGGCCTTCGAGGATGCCGTCGGCCAGGTCCTGCAAGCCGCCCACGCCGCCGGAAGCGATCACGGAGATGCCGACCGCGTCCGAGACGGCGCGGGTCAGGCCGAGGTCGAAGCCGGATTTGGTGCCGTCGCGGTCCATGCTGGTCAGCAGCAGTTCACCGGCGCCCAGGCTTTCCATTTTTTTCGCCCACTCGACGGCGTCGAGGCCGGTCGGGTTGCGGCCGCCATGGGTGAACACTTCCCACTTGCCGGGCGCGACCTGCTTGGCGTCGATCGCCACCACGATGCATTGCGAGCCGTGCTTCTGCGAGGCGTCGAACACCAGCTGCGGATTGGTGACCGCCGAGGTGTTCATCGACACCTTGTCGGCGCCGGCATTCAGCAGGCGCCGCACGTCCTCGACCTTGCGCACGCCGCCACCGACGGTGAGCGGAATGAACACGGTGGACGCGACCGCTTCGATGATCGGCAGGATCAGGTCGCGGCCGTCGCTCGAGGCGGTGATGTCGAGGAAGGTGATCTCGTCGGCGCCCTGGCCATCGTAGCGGCGCGCGATCTCGACCGGGTCGCCGGCATCGCGCAGCTCGGTGAAATTGACGCCCTTGACCACGCGGCCGCCGGTGACGTCGAGGCAGGGGATGATGCGTTTTGCTAGCATAAAATCTTTAGTTGGCTTTCAAACGTCGCCCCCGCGAAGGCGGGGGTCCAAGTTCTGCTTGCGTTTTGACTGCTCAACAAACTTGGGTTCCCGCCTTCGCGGGAACGACGGTATATCAGGCCTGTGCGCCTTCAGTCAATTCATCCGCACGCTCCTGGGCGCTGGCCAGGTCGAGCGTGCCTTCGTAGATCGAGCGGCCGCAGATCACGCCCTCGATGCCTTCGTCCTGCACCGCGCACAGCGCTTCGACGTCGGCCAGGTTGTGCAGGCCGCCGGAAGCGATGACCGGGATCTTGACGGCCTGCGCCAGGCGCACGGTCGCTTCGATGTTCACGCCGCCCATCATGCCGTCGCGGCCGATGTCGGTGTAGATGATCGATTCGACGCCGTAGCCTTCGAACTTCTGGGCCAGGTCGATGACTTCGTGGCCGGACATCTTGCTCCAGCCGTCGGTCGCGACCTTGCCGTCCTTGGCGTCCAGGCCGACGATGATCGAGCCCGGGAAGGCGCCGCAGGCGTCGTGCAGGAAGCCCGGGTTCTTGACCGCGGCGGTGCCGACGATGATGTAGGTGATGCCGTCGTCCAGGTAGCGCTCGATGGTGTCGAGGTCGCGGATGCCGCCGCCGAGCTGGACCGGGATCTCGTCCAGGTCGTTTTCAGCAGCGTATTCCTGCACCACCTGCAGGATGGATTTGATGGCGCCCTCGTTCTTCGGCTTGCCGGCGAAGGCGCCGTTCAGGTCCACCAGGTGCAGGCGGCGCGCGCCCTTCTTGAGCCAGTGCAGCGCCATCTCGGCGGGATCTTCGGAGAACACGGTGGCGAGTTCCATATCGCCCTGTTTGAGGCGAACGCAGTGACCGTCTTTCAGGTCGATGGCGGGGATCAGCAGCATGGTCGTAAAGGGTTAAGGGTTCCAGTGGATGAAATTGCGGTACAGGCGCAGGCCGGCGTCTGCGCTCTTCTCGGGGTGAAACTGGGTGGCGACGATATTGTCGCGCGCGACCGCGCAGCAGTAGGCGCCGCCGTAGTCGGCCTCGCCAATGGTGTCGGCCGGGTTCTCGGGCTGGGCGTAATAGCTGTGCACGAAATAGAAATAGGCGCCGTCCTCGACGCCTTCCCACAGCGGGTGCGCGCGCACCTGGCGCACGCGGTTCCAGCCCATCTGCGGGACCTTGAAGCGCGAGCCGTCGGCCTGCGTCTTGCCGTCCAGCTGGAAGCGCACGACTTTACCGGGCAGCAGGCCCAGGCCCGGCGTGCCCTCGTTTTCCTCGCTCATGTCGAACAGCATCTGCTCGCCCACGCACACGCCCATCACCGGACGCGTCTTCATGGCGCGCAGCACCGCGTCTTCGGCGCCGGATTCGCGCAGGCCGCGCATGCAGTCGCGCATGGCGCCCTGCCCCGGCAGCACGACGCGGTCGGCCGCATCGATGTCGGCGGCCTGGCTGGACACGATGACTTCGGCTTCGGGGACGGCGGCGCGCAGCGCCTGCGCCACCGAGCGCAGGTTGCCGAGTCCATCAACCACAACAATCTTGTTCGTCATGATGCTTACAGGCTGCCCTTGGTGGAAGGGATGATGCCGAGCGCGCGCTCGTCGAGCTCGGAAGCCATGCGCAGTGCGCGGCCGAAGGCCTTGAACACGGTCTCGCACTGGTGGTGGGCGTTCACGCCGCGCAGGTTGTCCACGTGCAGGGTCACGCCGGCGTGGTTGACGAAGCCACGGAAGAATTCGATGGTGAGGTCGACGTCGAACTTGCCGATGGTGGCGCGGGTGAACGGCACGTGCCAGTCCAGGCCCGGGCGGCCGGAAAAGTCGATCACCACGCGCGACAGCGCCTCGTCCAGCGGCACGTAGGCATGGCCGTAGCGGCGGATGCCCTTCTTGTCGCCGATCGCCTTGGCGACCGCCATGCCGAGGGTGATGCCGGTGTCCTCGACGGTATGGTGGTCGTCGATGTGCAGGTCCCCCACAGCCTCGACTTCGAGGTCGATCAGGCCGTGGCGGGCGATCTGGTCCAGCATATGGTCGAGGAAGGGGACGCCGGTGTTGAGTTTCTGGCGGCCGGTGCCGTCGAGATTCAGCGAAACGCGGATCTGCGTCTCGCTGGTATTGCGCGTGATGTCTGCGGTGCGGGTCATTACAGGGAAGCCTTCAGGGCATTCAGGAATACGGAATTCTCTTCCGGGGTGCTGACCGTCACGCGGATGCAGTTGGCCAGCAATTCGTGCATTTTACTCAAATTTTTAATCAGTACCCGTTCGGCGAACAGTTTAGCGCAGGTGCGCTCGGCGTCCGGTACGCGCAGCGTGATGAAATTCGCGCTCGACGGGAACACGGTCACGCCCGGCAGCGCCGCCAGGGCAGACACCAGTTCGCCGCGCGCTGCGTTGAGCTTCGCGGCCTGCTCGTTCAGCACGGCGATGTGGTCGAGCGCGAACTCGGCCGCCACCTGGGTCAGCACGTTGATGTTGTAAGGCGGGCGCACCTTGTCGAACTGCTGCAGCAGGCTTGGGGCGGCCGCCAGGTAGCCGAGGCGGATGCCTGCCAGGCCCAGCTTCGACAGCGTGCGCATCACCATCAGGTTCGGGTACTGCGGCAGGCGGCCCATGAAGCTGGTGCGGGCAAAGGGCTGATAGGCCTCGTCGACCACGGCGATGCCGGTATCGCCCAGCACCTCGATGATGGCGACCATGTCGTCTTCATCGTAGAGGTTGCCGGTCGGGTTGTTCGGGTAGGCCAGGAACACGACTGCCGGCTTGTGCTGTTCGATCGCCGCCAGCATCGCCGCGCGGTCGAGCGAGAAGTCGGCTTTCAAGGGCACGCCGACGTAGTGCATGCCGGCAAACTGGGCCGAGCGCTGGAACATCACGAAGGCCGGACTCGGCGCCATCAGCACGGCGCGTTTGTCCTGGCGCGCGGTGGCGGTGGCGATGATGCTGATGATCTCGTCCGAGCCATTGCCGAGGATGACGCCGTAGCCGGCCGGGACACCGAGATTGTCGCGGATCTTCTGCTTGAGGGTGGCATACGAGGCCACTGGATAGCGGTTCAGCACGGCGTCGGCCAGGCGCGTGGCCAGTTCCTGGCGCAGCGGGTCCGGCAGCGCGTAGGGGTTTTCCATCGCGTCCAGCTTGATGTAGCCGCTGGCGTCGGGCACGTTGTAGATATGGCCGGCACGGACGTCTTCGCGGATCGTGTTGGCGATGAGGGTGTCGATGTCGGTCATGGTGTGCTTTCCTCGGTGATGGTGTTTGCGTCAAGCTCGTCGTCCCCGCGCAGGCGGGGATCCAAGTTTGTTTGCGTTTCGACTGCTTGTGCAACTTGGGGGGAGGAGTGCACGGGCACTTCTCCCGCCTGCGCGGGAACGACGGTTTCTCTTTGGTCTTTCCTGCGACCGCTTGCTGCCTTCTTTTTCACCGGCGCCGCCGGCATGGCCAATCGCTGCTGGATGATCTCGCAATAGTCCCGGTTCAGCTCGAAGCCGACGAAGTGCCGGCCCAGCCTGCGCGCCGCCAGCGCCGTGGTGCCGCTGCCCATGAAGGGATCCAGCACCACGCCGCCCGCCGGGCACGAAGCCTTCAGCATGCGCTCGATGATCTCCAGCGGCTTCTGGGTCGGATGATCGACGCGCTCGGCATGCTCACGGTGCAGGCGCGACACGCTCCACAAATCCTTCGGGTTGTAGCCGACCTCCAGCCATTTGGCGCCGATGAAAATCGAGCGCGAGCGCGCCTTCTTGGTCGCGGCGTCGTACGGAATGCGCACGGCGTCCAGGTCGAAATAATAATCCTTGCGCTTGACGAAGAAGCCGATCGTGTCGTGCACCGAGCTGAAGCTGCGAGTGCTGCCGCCCATCGAGGGCACGCGGCGGTCCCAGATGATCTCGTTCATCATCGTCAGGCGCTTTTTCAGCATGACGAAGATCTCCGGCGCGAACCGCCAGGTCAGGAAGATGTACAGGCTGCCGTTCGGCTTCAGCTTGGGCAGCGCGATGTCGATCCAGCGCTCGGTCCAGGCCAGGTAATCGTCGACGCTCTGCTGGTCGGAAGCGTTGCCGTAGTCCTTGCCGAGGTTGTACGGCGGGTCGGTGAGGATCAGGTCGATGGCCCCATCGGGGATGCGCGCCATCCCTTCCAGCGCATCCTCGCAGAAGACCTGGTCGACCCAGTCCGTCATGACTTCTGTTTGAGACGAAGCTCGGCGCTGCGGGCATGCGCCTGCAAGCCTTCTCCATACGCCAGCTCGGCCGCCACACGGCCCAAAGTCTGGGCGCCGGCTTCCGACACGAACAGTACCGACGAACGCTTCTGGAAATCGTACACGCCCAGCGGCGACGAGAAACGCGCCGTGCGCGAGGTCGGCAGCACGTGGTTCGGGCCGCAGCAGTAATCGCCCAGCGACTCCGACGAGAAACGGCCCAGGAACATCGCGCCGGCGTGGCGGATTCGATCCGCCCACTGCTGCGGCTCGGCGGCCGAGATCTCGAGGTGCTCGGCGGCGATGTCGTTGGCGATCTCGCAGGCCTCATCCATGTCGCGCACGAGGATCAATGCGCCGCGGTCCGTCATCGAGGTCGTGATCGTGTCCTTGCGCGGCATGGTCGGCAGCAGCTTGTGGATGCTGGCCTCGACCTGGGCGATGTAATCCGCGTCCGGGCACAGCAGGATGGCCTGGGCCAGCTCGTCGTGCTCGGCCTGCGAGAACAGGTCCATCGCGACCCAGTCCGGATCCGTGGTGCCGTCGCACAGCACCAGGATCTCGGAGGGCCCGGCGATCATGTCGATGCCGACCGTGCCGAACACGCGTCGCTTGGCGGCGGCGACATAGGCGTTACCGGGGCCGACGATCTTGTCCACTGCCGGAATCGTCTCGGTGCCGTAGGCCAGCGCGGCCACGGCCTGGGCGCCGCCGATCGTGATCACGCGCGTCACGCCGGCGATCGCCGCGGCGGCCAGCACCATCTGGTTTTTCACGCCGTCCGGGGTCGGCACCACCATCACGATGTCTTTCACACCGGCGACCTGCGCGGGAATCGCGTTCATCAGCACCGACGACGGATACGCGGCCTTGCCGCCCGGGACATAGATGCCGACACGGTCCAGCGGCGTCACGCGCTGGCCCAGCACCGTGCCGTCAGGCTCGGTATAGGTAAAACCGTTCAGCTCCTGCTTCTGGCGCTCGTGGAACACGCGGATGCGCTCGGCGGCGGTCTGCAGCGCGGCGCGCTGGGCGTGCGGCAACGCGGCCAATGCAGCCTGCAGCTCTTCCTGCGGCAGATCGAATGCGGCCACGCTGGTGGCGCCACTGTTCGGAATACGGTCGAATTTATTCGTGTACTCGAGCACGGCCGCGTCGCCGCGCGCCTTGACGTCGGCGAGGATCTTCGCGACGGCCGATTCGATGGCGTCGTCGGTCTCCGCTTCGAAGGCCAGCAGTGTCTTGAGCTGCTGCTTGAAATCGGCGGCGGTGGAATCGAGCTTGCGAACCTGAATAGTCATTGCTTAACCTTGCTGTTTCGAGGCGCGTTCGAACGCCTCGATGATCGGTTGCAGGCGCTCGCGCTTGAGCTTGAGCGCAGCCTGGTTGACCACCAGGCGCGACGAGATCTCCATGATCTTCTCGACTTCGACCAGGTTGTTGGCGCGCAGCGTGCCGCCGGTCGAGACCACGTCGACGATGGCGTCCGACAGGCCGACCAGCGGCGCCAGTTCCATCGAGCCGTACAGCTTGATCAGGTCGACGTGCACGCCCTTCTTGGCGAAGTGCTCGCGCGCGGTGTTCACGAACTTGGTCGCCACGCGCAGGCGCGCGCCCTGGCGCACCGCGGTCTCGTAGTCGAAGCCGGCGTTCACCGCCACCGACATGCGGCAGCAGGCGATGCGCAGGTCGACCGGCTGATACAAACCTTCGCCGCCATGCTCGAGCAGCACGTCCTTGCCGGCCACGCCGAAGTCGGCGGCGCCGTACTGGACATAGGTCGGCACGTCGGTCGCGCGCACGATCAGCACGCGCACATTCGGGTCGTTGGTGGCGAGGATCAGCTTGCGCGAGGTTTCCGGATTTTCCGTGACCTCGATGCCGGCCGC
>Ga0209023_10000530_pt1 | contig 57707 bp, 54 predicted proteins | sample LakOneMetagenome_FD_187468 | JGI IMG/M metagenome (GOLD analysis project Ga0209023, IMG submission 187468) | Freshwater and sediment microbial communities from Lake Erie, Canada (SPAdes) (version 2) | ecosystem: Environmental > Aquatic > Freshwater > Lentic | place: Lake Erie, Canada... | reverse complement strand
CCGGTGGACGCACCGGACGGGACCGCGGCGCGGGCGAAGGTGCCGTCGATCAGTGCGACCTCGACCTCGACCGTCGGGTTGCCGCGCGAATCGAGGATCTCCCGGGCGCCGACCTGCTCGATGATGGGCACTGCCGTCTCCTTATGTCGGGGTTGTGCTGTTCGGTGATCAGCCTAAGGGGTGGACGCTGCGCTCACAGTGGATGCCCGGTGGCCGAACCCCATCTGTTCAGCGGACACTGCGAATCGCACTCGAATGTCGTCGCAGCCAGCGCTGAACAGATGTGAGACGTCAGAGCGGATGGCCGTTCGCGTACGCGGTGGCCCAGTCCCGGACCAACCGGGCGTACTGATTTGAATGGTTGTAGGCGTGCAGCGCGTTCATCCAGCCGTCGGCCGTGGACAGGTCCTTACCGCGCCAGCACAGATACCCGGCGGCCGTCAGCGCGGCGTCGTCGATGTTGTCCGGGTTGGCCACCCCGTCGTTGTTGGCGTCGACACCGTAGAGCTCCCACGTCTCGGGGATGATCTGCATCGGACCCATCGCGCGGTCCAGGTTGGGGTCGCCGTCGAGCTTGCCCTTGTCGGTGTCGGCGATGTGCTGGTTGCCCTCGGTACCGTCGAGCTGGACCCCGCGGATCGGCGGACTCACATCGCCGTTCGCCGCGATCGACGCCCCGGCGTAGGTGCCGTGGTGGCTCTCGACCTGGCCGATCCCGGCCAGTGTCGTCCACTTCAGCTTGCATTTCGGGTTCTCCACCTCGGCCACCCGCGCGGCGTACGCGTAGGCCTCCAGCGCGGTCACGGGTATGTCGAGCGCGGGCGCCCGCGCCGAGGCCCAGTCGTGCAGCTGATCGGCCGGACGACCCTTCGCATATGTATCGATGGCCGGCACCGGGTCGCCCGCGGGCGGGGGCACCCCTTCGGGGATCGGCGCGCTGGTCCGCCAGGAACAGCCGGCCGACAACGAAACCATCAGCAGGGCTGTCGCGCCGACGACGCCAACAGCCCGCAGCCAACGATCCGCCACAAGACTCCCTAACACCCCACTTCGGTTAGGGCCATCGTGCCATGTGTTCGGAGCCGTTGGTCCCTGGCCGGGGTGTGGCGTCGAACGTGTAACGTCCTGTTCGGCCCACTGCTAAGGTGAGCCACACCTACCTTTGGCTGGGCTAACAACCCGGCCTGGATTGCAGAAGGAATGCCATGACTTTCGTCGGGGACCTTCCGACAACGGTGCTGGCCGCAGGACCCTCGACATCGTCACAGTTCTTCGGCAGCCTCCTGATCGGTCTGCGCGAGGGGCTCGAGGCCTCCATCGTCGTCATGGTCCTGGTCGCGTTCCTGGTCAAGTCCGAACGGCGCGACGCGCTGAAATGGGTGTGGCTCGGGGTCGGCGCGGCCCTGGCCATGACCATCAGCGTGTTCATGGTGATCCAATTCGGCGAGAACACCATCTCCGGGCTGGGCGCCGAGGCCATCGCCGGCATCGCCTCACTGATCGCCGTCGCCATCGTCACCACCATGGTGCTCTGGATGAAGAAGGCGGCCGCCGGCATTTCCGGGCAGCTGCGGGCCGAGATGGCCGATGCCCTGCAGGCTGGCACACTCGCCGTCGTCACGCTGTCGTTCCTCGCGGTCGGCCGCGAGGGCGTCGAGACCGCGCTGTTCATGGTCGGCTACGCCGAGGCGTCCACATTCTGGCCGCTGGCCGGGCTGATCGTCGGCGTGCTGATCGCCGTCGCGGTCGCCTATGGCATGTATAAGGGCGCCGTCCGGATGAACCTGGCGAAATTCTTCAAGTACACCGGCATCTTCCTGATCGTGGTCGCCGCCGGGATCCTGTCCTACGGCATCGGGGCGCTGCAGACCGTCGGGTGGCTGCCCGGCCTGGCGCACAAGGCATTCGACGTCACGTCCTGGTTCAACTGGTCGTCCTGGTACGGCGAAGCCCTCCAGGGCATCTTCAACATCACCCCGACCCCGACGGTGCTCCAGCTCGCCTGCTGGCTCACGTACATCGTCGTCGTGCTCGTCCTGTTCCTTCGCCCCAACCGTGGCGCGGGCACCTCCGGACCCGCTCCGACACCCCGATCCACCCAGGAAACCGAAAGGTCAACTACGTGAACCGCACTGTTCCGCTCATCGCGGCTTCGGCCGCCCTGATGACCGGCTCCGCCCTGGCGGGCTGCACCGCCAAGGACAACGCCGCAACAACCACGAGCGGGACCAGTGCCGCCGGCGCCCCGGCCGAGTTGACGGTGACGGCCACCGACACCACCTGCGAGCTGTCGGCCACGCAGGGACCGACCGGCGCCCACACCTTCCAGATCACCAACAACGGCAACAAGGTCACCGAGTTCTACGTGTACGGCGCCGGCGAGCGGGTGATGGGCGAGGTCGAGAACATCTCCCCCGGCCTCTCCCGCACGCTGGTCGTGCAACTCACCGAACCCGGTACGTATCAGACCGCCTGCAAACCCGGCATGGTCGGCGACGGCATCCGCGCCGACTTCACCGTCACCGGCCCGGCGGTCCAGGTCGACGCCGAGGGCAAGTTCAAGGAGGCCGCCGACTCCTACAAGCGCTACGTCAACAGCCAGACCGACGCGCTGATCCCGGCCACCGAGGTGTTCGTCGACGCCGTCAAGAGGGGCGACGTGGCTGCCGCCAAGGCCCAGTACCCGATTGCCCGCACCTACTACGAACGCATCGAACCGGTGGCCGAGTCGTTCCCCGACGACCTGGACCCCCGGATCGATCTGCGCGAGGCCGACCTCGAACCCGGCCAGCAGTGGACCGGTTTCCACGCTATCGAGAAGCAGCTGTGGGTCACCGGTCTGCAGCCGGATGCCAATGCGCTGGCCGATCAGCTGCTGGCCGAGGTCAAGGAGCTCGACGCCGGGGTCAAGGCCCCGGACTGGACCATCGACTCCACCCGGATCGCCGGCGGCGCACAGGGACTGCTCGACGAGATCTCCAAGAGCAAGATCACCGGCGAGGAGGACATCTTCAGCCACACCGACCTGTGGGACTTCAACGCCAACGTGCAGGGTTCCCGGATCGCGGTCGCCTCGGTCCGCCCGATCCTCGACGAACGCAACCCCGACCTGGGCAAGCGGGTCGACGAACGCTTCGCCGCCGTGGAGAAGCTGCTCGACAAGTACCGCGACGGTGACGGTTTCGTGTTGTACGACAAGGTCACCGAGCCCGAGCGCAGGGCCCTCTCCGACGCGATCGACGCGTTGAGCAAGGAAGTCAGTCAGGTGCAGGGTGTCATCGCACCTCAGTGACGTCGACGCGGATCGAGCCGAGGTGACCGAGCGCCCGGCGTCCGGGGTGTCCCGGCGCCGGCTGCTCGGTGCCGCGGGTGTCGGTGCCGCCGTCGCCGGCGCGGCGGGTGCCGGAGTGTGGGCCGGCCGGGCATCGGCCGCCGGCACCGGGCACGAACACCTGCAGGCCCCCGTGCCATTCCGCGGCCAACGTCAGGCCGGCATCATCACCGCGGCGCAGGACCGGATGCACTTCGCCACCTTCGACGTCACCACCGACAGCAAGACCGATCTGATCGCCATGCTGATGGACTGGACGCACATGGCCGAGCGGATGACCCGCGGCGAGGAGGCGGCCAAGGACGGCGCTGTCGGCCTGAATCCCTATGCGCCGCCGTCGGATACCGGCGAAGCGCTCGGGCTGGCGGCCTCGCAGCTGACGTTGACCATCGGATTCGGCCCGAGCCTGTTCAACAAGGACGGCAAGGACCGGTTCGGCATCGCGGGCAAGCGCCCGCAGCCGCTGCGGGATCTGCCGAAGTTCCCCAACGAGACGATGGATCCGGGCCGTACCGGTGGCGACATCTGCGTGCAGGCGTGCGCCAACGACCCGCAGGTTGCCGTGCACGCGATCCGCAACCTGGCGCGCGTCGGCTTCGGCACGGCGTCGGTGCGCTATTCGCAGCTCGGCTTCGGGCGCACCTCCTCGACCACCCGCGATCAGGCGACCCCGCGGAACCTGTTCGGGTTCAAGGACGGAACCAACAACATCAAGTCCGACGAGACCCAGGTTCTCGACGACAACATCTGGGTTCCCGACAGCGACGGCCCGAGCTGGCTGGCCGGCGGCACCTATATGGTGACCCGCCGCATCCGGATGCGGATCGAATCCTGGGACCGCACAACACTCCTCGAACAGGAGCGGGTAATCGGCCGGGAAAAGGGCAGCGGTGCGCCGCTGGGCCGGTCCGGCGAGTTCGATGCGCTGAACTTCCAGCTGAAGAACTCCGAAGGCGAGCCCGCGATCGACAAGTTCGCCCATGTCCGACTTGCGTCCCCGGAGCTCAACAACGGCATCCAGATCCTGCGCCGCGGCTACAACTTCACCGACGGCACAGACGGATTCGGCCATCTGGATGCCGGACTGTTCTTCATCGCGTTCGTCCGCAACCCGACCACGCACTTCATCCCGATGCAGACCGAACTGTCCCGGCGTGACCTGCTCAACGAGTACATCACCCACAACGGTTCGGGAATCTTCGCGGTGCCCCCGGGAATCCGCGAGGGCGACACACAGGCCTACTGGGGCTCGACGCTGTTCGAGTGATCGCCGGGCGGGTCGTCGGAATGCGGCCAGCCCGCGCGCCACTCCTCCTCGCTGAACGGATCCGCCGACGCGGAACCCGTCTGGGCGCGGGCCGTCCGCACCGCACCCTCGGCGGCGCGCACATCGTCCATGTATCCCAGAACCACTGTGCGGAGCGCATTTTCGGCATCGACGTCGTGATCGACCGTCACGAACCGCATGCCGTCGGGGGTCAGATCGCCGGGAACCCCGGCCCGGCGGGCCCGATCCAGCACCTTCTGGGCCAGCGCCAGCGCGGGCTGCACGGTGGGCACGTCGTCCATCGCCGATTCGCGGGATGACTTCTCGAGCGACTTCCGCTCGTCCCACTGGGCGATCTGCTCCTCGAGCGACACCGACTCCCCGGCCAGCACCGCGGGTACCCGGTTGCCCAGTTTGCGCACCAGCGCGTGGGCGACGTCGTCGATCGAGAACGCATTCGTCGGGGCCTCTTCGGCGATCCGGGCATGAAAGAGCACCTGCAGCAACACATCTCCGAGCTCGCTGCACAACTCGTCGGCGTCACCGCGGTGTACCGCGTCGAAGAGTTCGTAGGTTTCCTCGAGCAGATAGCGGCGCAGCGACTCGTGCGTCTGCTCGCTCTCCCACGGCCCAGCGGTGCGCAACCGGTCCATCACGGCCACCGCGTCCAGGATCCGCTCCCCCGGCGTGCCGGCCGGTGGGCCCAGCACCCGTTCGCCGGCCGCCACCCGCTCGGCGACGGCCGGATGGCCGGGATCCGACGACAGCAACACCGGCGCCGGATTCTCCCCGGCCCCTTCGGTGAGAAGCACCGGCCGCGCCCCGGGCAATGACCACGGCACCGCAATCGGCAGTTCTTCGGTGTACTGCACATCGCCGCCGAGGAATTCGACGGCGTCGACCGGCACCAGGGTGGGGCGTCTGGGGTCCATCAGGATGACGGTCATCAGGATCCATCCTCCCCTATCCCGCGGGCTCCGGGGTGGCCGTTACGTCGATCTCGCCCTGCGGCCGGCCGTCGAGGGCGAGCAGCAGATCGGCGACCATCTGGGCCAGTTCCAGGTCACGCAGCCGCGGTGCACCCATCGCGTTTCCGATCCGCGGAATCGGCACCTGCACGGTCGCCGTCGTCGCCCGGTAGGTCGCGGCCGGATAGATCCTCTTGAGCCGGATCTGCGCCGAATCGGCCAACGCCAAAGGTGTCAGCCGCAGCGTGGACGGCTGCCCGGCCGAGCCCGTCGCCGACACCTCGGTGACGCCGTAGTGCCGGCACAACAACCGGAGGCGTGCCACCGCAACCAGTCGCGCGGCCGGCTCCGGTAGCGGGCCGTACCGGTCGATGAGTTCCTCCACCACCGAGCGGATATCACCGTCGGATGCGGCCGCCGCCAACCGCCGGTAGGCCTCCAGCCGCAACCGATCGCTGCCGATGTACTCCGGCGGCAGGTGCGCGTCGATCGGCAGATCGATCCGGACGTCCTTGGGCTCCTCGGCCGTGGTGACGGTCTGCCCGTCGGCGGCCGCCCGATACGCCTCCACCGCCTCGCCGACCAGCCGGACGTACAGGTCGAACCCGACGCCGGCCACGTGGCCGGACTGCTCGACGCCGAGCACATTGCCCGCGCCGCGGATCTCCAGATCCTTCATTGCGACCGCCATGCCGGCGCCCAGTTCGTTGTTCTGCGCAATGGTGGCCAGTCGGTCGTACGCCGTCTCCGTCAGTGGGATCTCGGGCGGATACAGGAAGTAGGCGTAGCCGCGTTCGCGGCTGCGACCCACTCGTCCCCGCAGCTGATGCAGCTGCGAGAGCCCGAAAGTGTCGGCCCGCTCGACGATCAGGGTGTTGGCGTTGGAGATGTCCAGCCCGGTCTCGACGATGGTGGTGCACACCAGGATGTCGAACTCGCGATTCCAGAATCCCTCCACGGTGCGCTCGAGTTGTTCCTCCGGCATCTGTCCGTGCGCCACCACCACCCGCGCCTCCGGCACCAAGGCGCGGATCCGGGCGGCGGCCTCGTCGATCGACCGGACCCGGTTGTGGATGTAGAACGCCTGCCCGTCGCGCAGCAGCTCCCGGCGCAGCGCCGCCGCGATCTGCTTGTCGTCGTGCGGGCCGACATAGGTGAGCACCGGGAAGCGTTCCTCGGGCGGGGTCAGGATGGTCGACATCTCGCGGATGCCGGCCAGACTCATCTCCAGTGTCCGCGGGATCGGGGTGGCGCTCATGGTCAGCACGTCGACATGGGTACGCAGACTCTTGATGTGCTCCTTGTGCTCGACGCCGAACCGTTGTTCCTCGTCGACGATCACCAGCCCGAGGTCCTTCCAGCGCACCGCGGTCTGCAGCAGCCGGTGCGTACCGATCACGATATCGACTGTGCCGTCGGCCATTCCGTCGATGACGGCCTTGGACTCGGTGAGGTCGGTGAACCGGGACAGTCCCTTGACCACCACGGGGAAGCCCGCCATCCGTTCGGTGAAGGTCTGCAGATGCTGATCGGCCAGCAGCGTGGTGGGCACCAGTACCGCGACCTGCTTGCCGTCCTGCACGGCCTTGAACGCCGCCCGCACCGCGATCTCGGTCTTGCCGTAGCCCACGTCGCCACAGATCACCCGGTCCATCGGGACGGGCTTCTCCATATCGGATTTGACCTCGCCGATGGCCGTCATCTGGTCGACCGTCTCGGTGAAGCCGAACGCGTCCTCCATCTCGGACTGCCACGGGGTGTCCGGACCGAACGCGTGTCCCGGGGCGGCCTGACGCTTTGCGTAGAGCGCCACCAGTTCGGTCGCGATCTCACGAACAGCCTTGCGCGCCTTGGTCTTCGTGTTGGTCCAGTCGCTGCCGCCGAGCCGGCTCAGGGTGGGCGCCTGACCACCGACGTACCGGGACAGCTGATCCAGCGAGTCCATTGGCACGAACAACCGGTCGGACCCACCGCCGCGCTTGGCCGACGCGTATTCCAGGACCAGGTACTCCCGGCGCGCGCCGCCGACCGTGCGTTCGGTCATCTCGACGAACTTGCCGATGCCGTGCTGATCGTGGACCACCAGATCGCCCGCGGTCAGCGCCAGCGGGTCCACGGTATTGCGCCGTTTGGCGGCCAGCCGCTTGCCCTCGGTGGCGGTGACCCGGTTGCCGGTCAGGTCGGTCTCGGTGACCACCACCAAGTTGGCGCCCTCGACCACCAGTCCGTCGTGCAGCGGACCCTTGAGCACCCCCACGACACCGGGCTTGGGTGCCGCTCCGGGTTCGAGAACCGTTGCCGCCGTGTCAGATTCGGCCAGCTGCTCGACTACGCGGGCCGCGGTTCCGGCGCCGGGGGTGACCACCGCGGCCAGCCCACCCGTCGCACAGTGCGCGCGCAGCATCGCGAAGATCTCCTCCAGTGACTGCTGACTGCGGGCCGACGGTGACGGGCGGACGTGCAGTTCGGTGGCGGACTCGTCGGGCAGCTGACTCAGCGTCCACCACGGATGCCCACCAGTGGCCGCCGCGGCCCGGACGTCGTCGAGCTCCCGGAACCCCGAACCGCCGAGCTGCTCGATGTCGACGGGGGCCGCACCTCCGACGGCTGCGACCGACCACGACGCCTCCAGGAACTCCCGGCCGGTCTTGATCAGGTCGGCGGCACGGGTGCGTACCTTCTCTGGATCGCACACCAGCACTGGGGTCCCGGGGGCCAGCTGATCGGTCAACAGCACCAGGTCGTCGGCCCGCAGCACCGGCAGCAGCGCCTCCATCCCGTCGACCGGAATGCCCTCCGCCAGTTTGGCCAGCATGTCCCCGATGCCACCGGCGGCGGTGTTCTCCGTCGGGGGCCGCTCGGCGGCGAGCGTCGCCGCCCGGGCCCGGACGTCCTCGGTCAGCAGGACCTCGCGGCACGGCACCGCGACCAGATGCTCGACCGCGATCTCGGTGATCGACCGCTGATCTGCCACCGAGAACATCCGCATCTCGGTGACCTCGTCACCCCAGAACTCCACGCGCACCGGATGTTCGGCGGTCGGTGGGAAAATGTCCAGGATGCCGCCGCGGACGGCGAACTCGCCGCGCTTGCCCACCATGTCGACCCGGGTGTACGCGAGCTCGACCAGGCGCTCGATGACGTCATCGAAACCGGCCTCGGTACCGACGGCCAGCGCGACCGGCGTGATACGGGCCAGCTCGGGGGTCATCGGCTGCAGCAGCGATCGCGCCGTGGTCACCACCACCCGCAGCGGCGGGCCGAGCCGGGCGTCGTCGGGGAAGGCCAGCCGGCGCAACAGCAACAATCGCGCGCCGACGGTTTCAACGCCGGGCGAAAGCCGTTCGTGCGGAAGGGTTTCCCAGGACGGGAACAGCGCGGCGGACGCGCCGAACACCCCGCGCAGTTCGCCGACCAGATCGTCGGCCTCCCGGCCGGTCGCAGTGACCACCAGCAGCGGACCGCCCTGCGCCAGTGCGGTGGCAGCGAACACCCGGGCCGCGGCCGGCGCGACCAGGCGCAGCTCGGCGGGGCGCTGCGCCGCGTGCGCGGTCAGCTCGGCGAACGTGGGTGCGGTGAGTGCGAGCTCGATCAGACCCGCGATCGGGGTCTGGACATGGCTGTGCCCCGGTTCGGTCATGATGCGGCAATCCTAGTGGACGCCGAAACGTACGAATGGGCGGGAAAGCTCGGGTGGACCACACCCGTTGGTCGAAATCGGGCCCGGCGGAGAGCGGGCGATGGCCGTGTTCGCCGCGTGGGCGAAGCCACGCGGCGCGTCGGCCACGTCGGCCGAAGAGCCCGGATCGCTCATACTGTCGCCCAACTCGGGTCACGAAAAGTTAGCTCCCCCTTAGGGAATCAGCAGATCGGCGAAAACGTGACGCGGCAGAGCACCGGGGGTTAGATTCCGGTCGGGTCAATCGGCGGCCAATGGACGTCCGCCGGGATTGGGGGTCTGGTCATGGTCGATCGCGCGCAGAATACGGTCGGGACGGATAGCTCCGGCATCCACCGCCGACGACCTACCTCGCGCACAGCGGTGGCCGGGCGGATCGCCGGCGGCGCGGCCGTCAGCGCGGTCCTGGCCGCCGGGGCGATCGCCACCTTCGGCGCCGGCACCGCCCGCGCCGACAGCGACCCCCTGACCCTGACCTGCACACTCAGCAGCGGCGACGCCTGCAATGCGCCAACCGGCTCGGGTGCGCCGGTGGACAACGCCACGGTCCGGGCCGCGCTGTTGAGCCCGGGTTCCACCTTCACCCTCTTCGGCCCCGGCGGCCTGCTGATCGGCGACGGACTCGACGCGCTGACCCTCGACCCGACGTGTACCGCCAACTGCGTCGGCGGCAACGGCGGCCTGTTCTGGGGCAGCGGCGGCGCCGGCGCCAAGGGCGGCGCCGGTGGCAACGCCGGTTTCCTCGGCAACGGCGGCATCGGCGGCGAAGGCGTGGCCGACTTCAACGACGGCACCGGCGGGGTGGGCGGCAATGCCGGCCTGTTCGGCAAGGGCGGAACCGGCGGCCAGGGCCTGTCGGTGTCCGCCACCGGCGGCACGGCGGCGACCGGCGGAATCGGCGGCGCGGGCGGCGACGGCGGCATGTTCGGCGGTGGCGGTGGGACCGGCGGTAAGGGCGGTTCGGGCACCACTGAAGCCGGCGACGCCACCGGCGGCAAGGGCGGTCACGGCGGCGCCGCGGGCCTCGTCGGCCCGGGCGGAACGGGCGGCGCGGGCGGCGCCGCGACCGCGGCGGGGGGCGACCCGGTAGCCGGCGCCCCGGTCCGGAGCGTGACCGGCGGCAACGGACTCACCACCAGAGAAGAGACGGTCACCACTACCTCCACCGTGCCCGCGGGCCGGGCGATCGGCGGCGACGGCGGCGACGGCGGTGCGGCGGCCTCGTTGTTCGGCCGGGGTGGTGCGGGCGGCACCGGCGGGGCGGCCTCGACGGTGTCGGGGGTCAACACGGCGGTCGGCGGCACCGGCGGGGACGGCGCCGACGGCGCGTTCCTGCTCGGCTCGGGCGGCGGCGGTGGCCAGGGCGGCGCGGCCATCAATCCGGGCGCCGACACCACGATCGAGTCCTATACCGAGTTCTACGTACGCAACACCGTCCTGCAACCGTGGCGGCTGGACCGCACTGTGCAGAACGATCCGGTGACCGGTTTCGTGGCCGGCGCAGCCACCGGCGGACAGGGCGGGACCGGCGGCGATGCGGGTCTGGCGGGCAGCGGCGGTGCCGGCGGCCGGGGCGGCAACGGGACCAGCGAGTCACTGACCGCGGGTGTCGGCGGGACGGGCGGCAACGGCGGCGATGCCGGTGGCGGCGGGCCCTTCGCCGGCTTCGGCGGAACCGGCGGCACGGGCGGCACCGGCGCCGGGCACCGCGTCGGCACCGGCGGTGACGGCGGCGCCGGCGGCGACGCCAGCTACCTGGGCATCGGCGGCACGGGCGGGGCGGGCGGGCTCGGTACCGCCGACGGCACCGGTGCCACCGGCAACGTCCGGATCGACATGCCCGAGGCGGTCAAGATCATCGCCACCGATCTACTCGGCGACCTGGTCGGCAGTGCGGTCCCATCCAGCTTCAACGTCAGCGGGACCGGCGCCGACGGAACCGGCGTCGGCGGCGCGGGCGGCGCTGGCGGGGCCGGCAAATTGTTCGGCGGCGCCGGCGGGATCGGTGGCGCCGGTGAGGGGACCCTGGTGAGCACGGGCGGCACCGGGGCCGACGGCGGCACCGGTGCCCTGATGGGCGGCCGCGGCGGCGCCGGCGGCGCGGCCACCGCGGACGGGGTCGCCGCTGTGCAGGGCTCGATCCTCACCATCCCCCTCATCGGCGGTGCGACCATCCAATCCGACGCCATGCCGGTCGGCACCGCTACCGGCGGTGCGGGCGGCGCCGGCGGAACCGGACTGCTCGGCGGCACGGGCGGCGCCGGCGGTTCCGGCACCGGCAGCCTGACCGGGACCGGCGGTGCAGCCGGCGATGGCGGCGGCGACGCGGCGTGGGGCGGAGTGGGCGGCCGGGGCGGAAACGCCAGCGGCGGAAACACTCTGGCGCCCAGCACCATCAACATTTCGTTGCTCGGTATCCTCGAACAGACCATCGACGTTCCGTTTCCGGTCGGGCATGCCACTGCTGGCGACGGCGGCGGCGGCGGCGATGGCCGCATCTTCGGCGGCAACGGCGGAACCGGTGGCAGCCGGAGCTATGCGAACCCGTTCGACCTGATCGACCCGCAGGTCATCGCCAACATCCTGGAGGCGGCGCTCAGCGACGAGGGCATTGACATCGGCGACATCGACATCACCGGTCTGGCCAACGCCATCGTCGCGACCGAGGCCAAGGGCGGCAATGGCGGCGACGGCGGCCTGATCGGCGGCACCGGCGGCACCGGCGGCACCGGCAACTTCAGCCTGGAGCCGCTGCTGGACGCGGCCGGCGACTTCGTCGACCTTCCCCAGATCATCAGCGACGCCCTGCAGAACGTCCTCGGCGGAGCGCTGGCCAACGTTCCGCCCGAACTGGTCATCAACATCGCCAAGCGGTTGAGCGTGCAGACCGGCGGGACCGGCGGCGACGGCGGCGACAGCGGATTCCTCGGCGGCAACGGCGGCGCGGGTGCGGCTACCGGTGGCCTGCTGACGGCCATCGGCAAGTCCGGTGACGGTGGTCAGGGCGGCGACGGCGGGTTCGGCGGCGGCGTCGGCGGCGGCGGCGGCGACGCACTGGCCCTGGGTGTCTCGACCGCCGGTAACGGCGGTGCGGGTGGAGCCGGCGGACAGCTCGGCGCGTCCGGCGGTGCCGGTGGCAATGCCCTCGGCGTGATCGCGTCCGGCGGCGACGGCGGCGCCGGACGCGACAGCAGTGGCCTGGCGGCCGGGAACGGCGGCAAGGGCGGCGACGCGACCGGCGTGGTCAACGCGACGGCCGGCAATGGCGGCGACGGCGGCAACGGCGGCGGGCTCGGCGGCGCGGCGGGTAGCGGTGGCAACGCAGGTGCGGTGCGTACCGCCACCGCGGGCGACGGCGGCACGGGCGGTGACGGTGCCTGGGCCGCGGCAGGCGGGGCCGGCGGCGGTAGCGTCACGATCAACGGCACCGCCACCGGCGGCAACGGTGGGACGGGCGGATCTGACCCGGACGGCAACGGCGCGCGCGGCGGGGCCGGCGGCGACGGGCTCAGCATCACCGGCGACGCCGTCGGGGGCGATGGCGGCGATGGCGTCGACGCCGACGTCAACGGCGGTCGGGGCGGAAACGGCGGCTTCGCCGGCAGCCTCAGCGGAACCGCGACGGGCGGCGACGGCGGCGACGGCGGCGACGGCGGCGTCCGCGGTGGCAACGGGGGCCGCGGCGGCGGCGCGGTCAGCGTCACCGACACCGGGCAGGGTGGCAACGGCGGCGACGGCGGCAGCCCGAACGGCAACGGCGGTAGCGGCGGCCTGGGTGTCGGCAACGGCGTCAACCGGGGCGACGACGGCCAGCCCGGCTGAGCCGGTTACTCGTCCTGCAGTTGCGGGTCGGCCTCCAGGTGGGTGAGGCCGTTCCACATCAGGTTGACCAGGTGCGCGGCGACCACCTCCTTCTTGGGTTCGCGCGTGTCCAGCCACCACTGGGCCGTCATCGACACCGAACCCACCAGCGCCTGCGCGTACAACGGCGCCAGGTCCGGGTCCAGGCCGCGGCGGGAGAAGTCGCCCGCCAGGATCGAACTCACTTGGGAGACAGCATCATTGAGCAGGCTCGAGTAGGTGCCCGATGAGATCGACGCCGGGGAGTCACGGATCATGATGCGGAATCCGTCGGTGCGGTCCTCGACGTAGGTCAACAGCGCCAGCGCCACCCGCTCGATCCGCACCCGGGACCGGTTGTTGGTCAGCGACGACGTGATCCCGTCGAGCAGGGCGGACATCTCCCGGTCGACGACGACGGCGTAGAGGCCCTCCTTGCCGCCGAAGTGTTCGTAGACCACCGGCTTGGACACGTTGGCGCGCTGCGCGATCTCCTCGATCGAGGTCGCGTCGTAGCCCCGTTCGGCGAACAGTGAGCGGGCGATGTCGATCAGTTGGTGACGGCGTTCGGTGCCGGTCATCCGGGCCCGCGGGGGCCGCGTCTCTTTGTCCGGGGCTGCCACTCCCACAGCGTATAGACTTGCCAGCCGCAACAGCAGTCCGTCGTGGTGTAATCGGCAGCACCTCTGATTTTGGTTCAGATAGTTCAGGTTCGAGTCCTGGCGACGGAGCCCTCTGCCTCAGATTCCGGGCAGCGCCACCGAATGGTCGCGCAGCACGCTCAACTCTGCCGGTGACGGCCATTCCGCGACGGGATGGCGGCGCGGTAGCAGGTTCTGGTCCCGGGTCAGGCCCAACACGTCGGCGAACACCGGGAACGGCGTGGTGATGTGGTCGGTCCGATCGGCCGGGAGCAACGTCACGTAGTCGGCGACGGGCAGCAGGCACGGGGTGCCCTGCGCCCAGACGGTCATGGTGCACGACCCCCGTGGCGTCTCGATCACCTGGACCTCGGCCACCGATGTGTCGACGGCCTGTTCGGCGAAGTGCTGCCGCAGCCGCCGGGTCTGCGCCGCGTACTCGTGTTCGGCGAGCACCGAACGGGCCCGTACCGCCGCGGCCCGCAGCGGCGACCGGCCGATGCTGTCGAGGCCGACGATGCTGGGTCCGACGATGGTGTAGCCCTGCGGCGAGATGGGCACCGCGGCCTGTCGGTAGATCCGTTCGGCCGCGGCGAAGAACGCGGGGGCCACATCCGGGTCGTCGGTGCAGACCAGCAGGACCTCGTCGCCCGGGAAGAACACCAACGGCGCATCCGAACCGTCCGCGAACGAACTCAGCCAGCCGGGCACCAGGACTGCTGAGTCGCAGTAACTGTGGCCGTCTCCGCGCAGGTGCCCGATGTGTTGCTGCTGCGGTTGGGGCGGGTAGCGCGCCGCGATGTTGCCCCGCGCGACGACGAACATCTGCTCACCGGAGACACCCCACCGCGCGGTGTCGGCCTCGGTCACCACCGCCCGCGCGGCGCCGGTATCGAAGACGGCCAGCTCATGGACGAACGGCCACAGCGGCCGGATCCACGGCCGATCGTCGGGCGCGGTGACCGCCGCGGTGAAGCTCGCCGGCCGCGGCATGGAGCGCAGCATCGGTTGCGCCTCCGCCCACGTCGAGGGCGGTGGCCGCAGCGCGGCGTCCACACCCGCCGCGATGTGATCGGCCATGGCGGCCGGCGGCACCTGCTGGAGCTCCGAGTACAACCGATCGAGGAGCAGTCGCCTGCCGTCGCCCGGGTCCACCACGAACCCGGTCTCGTCGACCCGGCTGGCGGCGTGGCCCCGGGCCCGCAGTTCGGCCAGGACCGCACCGGCGAACTCGTCGGCGGCGTACGGGTAGGCGAGCTCGAGATCGACCGCTTCGTATTGTCCAGACACTGCCCGCGATGGTAGTGCCCGAGGACCGTTTGCCCGGACCGCCGCAACGGTGTCAGGCTGTCTCAATGACGTCACACGGGGAATCCGCGGTTGTCGTGCTGGCCGCGGGATCGGGGACCCGGATGCGCTCGGACACCCCGAAGGTCCTGCACCAGCTGGGTGGCCGCAGCATGATCGCCCACGTCCTGCACGCCGTCGCCAAGGTCGCCCCCCAGCATCTCGTCGTGGTACTGGGCAACCAGCGCGATCAGGTGGCACCCGCGGTCACCGAACTCGCCGCGATACTGGGCCGGCCGATCGAGGTGGCCGTCCAGAAGGAACAGCTCGGCACCGGCGACGCGGTGCTGTGCGGGCTGGCCGCGCTGCCCGCCGACTTCGACGGCGTCGTGGCCGTCACACCCGGGGACACCCCGCTGCTCGACGCCGACACCCTGGCCGGGCTGATCGCCGCCCACAGCGCCGAACCGGCCGCCGTCACGGTGCTGACCACCACGCTGAGCGATCCGACGGGCTACGGCCGGGTGCTGCGGACCCAGGACCGCGAGGTCACCGCGATCGTCGAACAGGCCGACGCCACCCCGTCGCAGCGGGCCATCCGTGAGGTCAACACCGGCGTCTACGCGTTCGACATCGCCCCCCTGCGCTCGGCGCTGAGCCGGCTGTCCGCCGACAACGCCCAGCAGGAGCTGTACCTGACCGACGTGATCTCGATCGTCCGGTCCGACGGGCGCACCGTGCACGCCAACCACATCGACGACGCCGCGCTGGTGGCCGGTGTCAACGACCGGGTGCAGCTGGCGACGCTGGGCGCCGAACTGAACCGGCGCGTGGTCGCCGGGCACCAGCGGGCCGGGGTGACGGTGATCGACCCCGCCACCACCTGGATCGACGTCGACGTGACCGTCGGCCGCGACACCGTCATCCGGCCCGGCACCCAGCTGTTGGGCGCGACCCGGATCGGCGAGCGCTGCACCGTCGGACCCGACACCACGCTGACCGATGTGGAGGTCGGCGACGCGGCATTGGTGGTGCGAACCCACGGCTCGGCGGCGACCATCGGGGCCGGCGCCGACGTTGGGCCGTTCACCTTCCTGCGGCCGGGCACCGTACTGGGCGACCGCGGGAAACTCGGGGCGTTCGTCGAGACCAAGAACGCCGTCATCGGCGCGGGCACCAAGGTTCCGCACCTGACGTACGTCGGCGACGCCGATATCGGCGAGGAGTGCAACATCGGCGCCTCCAGCGTCTTCGTGAACTATGACGGCGAGAACAAGCACCGCACCACCATCGGCTCCCACGTGCGCACCGGCTCGGACACCATGTTCATCGCCCCGGTGACGGTCGGCGACGGCGCCTACACCGGCGCGGGCACCGTGCTGCGCGACGACGTTCCGCCGGGTGCGCTGGCGATCTCGGAGAACGCCCAGCACACCATCGAGGGCTGGGTGGAACGCAAGCGTCCGGGTACGCCGGCCGCCGACGCGGCGCGCCGGGCGCGGGAGGACGCCGAGTGAATCCCGGCTGAACGTCCGATATCCGGCAACCCAACCACGCACCGCCCACCCGGCCTCGTACGATTGCTCCGTATCGATCCCGGACCGAATCCTTGAAGCCGAGGGCAACTCATCGTGACCCATGACTGGAGCGACAACCGTAAGAACCTGATGCTGTTCTCCGGCCGGGCGCACCCCGATCTGGCCGAAGAGGTCGCCAAGGAACTCGACGTCAACGTCACCACCCAGACCGCACGCGACTTTGCCAACGGCGAGATCTTCGTCCGGTTCGACGAATCGGTGCGTGGCTGCGACGCATTCGTCCTGCAGAGCCATCCCGCCCCGCTGAACCAATGGGTGATGGAGCAGTTGATCATGATCGACGCCCTCAAGCGCGGCAGCGCCAAGCGCATCACGGCGATCATGCCGTTCTATCCCTACGCCCGTCAGGACAAGAAGCACCGCGGCCGCGAACCGATCTCGGCCCGCCTGATTGCCGACCTGCTCAAGACCGCGGGCGCCGACCGCATCGTGTCGGTCGACCTGCACACCGATCAGATCCAGGGCTTCTTCGACGGGCCGGTGGACCACATGCGCGCCCAGCCGCTGCTGTGCGGCTACATCGCCGACAACTACAGCGATCACGACCTGGTGGTCGTGTCCCCCGATTCGGGCCGGGTGCGCGTCGCCGAGAAATGGGCCGATGCACTGGGAGGTGTCCCGCTCGCCTTCATTCATAAGACGCGGGATCCGTTGGTGCCCAACCAGGTCAAGTCGAACCGGGTGGTCGGTGACGTGCGTGGGAAGACGTGCATCCTGACCGACGACATGATCGACACCGGCGGCACCATCGCCGGGGCGGTGAAGCTCCTGCACCAGGACGGCGCCAAGGACGTGATCATCGCCGCCACCCACGGTGTGCTCTCCGACCCGGCCGCCCAGCGCCTGGCCGACTGCGGCGCACGCGAGGTGATCGTGACCAACACGCTGCCCATCACCGAGGACAAGCAGTTCGATCAGCTGACCGTGCTGTCGATCGCCCCGCTGCTGGCGTCCACCATCCGGGCCGTGTTCGACAACGGTTCGGTGACCGAACTGTTCGACGGATCCGCCTAGATGTCGGTTGTCATCTACCACAACCCGAAGTGCAGCACGTCGCGCAAGACCCTCGACCTGTTGCGCGACAACGGGATCGAGCCCGAGATCGTGCAATACCTGAAGACGCCGCCGACCCGCGCGCAGCTGGTGCGGATGATCTCGGATGCGGGCATCGACGTGCGGACCGCGGTGCGGAAGCGTGAATCCCTCTACACCGAACTGAATCTCGCCGACGCCTCCGACGACCAGTTGCTCGACGCCATGGCGGAGCACCCGATCCTGATCGAACGGCCCTGGGTGGTCACCACCAAGGGCACCCGCCTGGCGCGTCCGATCGAGAACGTGACGGAGATCCTGTGAGCTGGACCGCCGCCGATCTGCCGTCGTTCGCCGGGCGCACCGTCATCGTCACCGGCGCCAACAGCGGCCTCGGCGCGGTGACCGCCCGCGAACTGGCCCGGGTCGGCGCGCACGTCATCCTGGCCTGCCGCAACACCGCCAAGGGCGACACCGCCGCCGCCGGGATGCCCGGCCCCGGAGGCCAGCTTGTTACTGAGGTCCGGAAGCTCGATCTGCAGAGCCTGGACTCGATCCGCGAGTTCGCCGCCGGCGTGTCCGGGGCCGATGTGCTGATCAACAACGCCGGCATCATGGCCGTGCCCTACGCGGTGACAGCCGACGGGTTCGAGAGCCAGGTCGGCACCAACCACCTCGGGCACTTCGCGCTGACCAACCTGCTGCTGCCCAAGCTGTCCGACCGTGTCGTCACGGTCTCCTCGTTCGCGCATTTCATCGGCCGGGTCAAGCTCGACGACCTGAACTGGCGGGCCCGGCCGTACTCGGCCTGGGGCGCCTACGGTCAGTCCAAACTGGCCAACCTGTTGTTCACCAGCGAGCTGCAGCGCCGGCTCGCGCAGGCCGGATCGCGGGTCCGCTCTCTGGCCGCACATCCCGGGTACTCGGCGACCGAACTGCAGTCCCACACCGGCCCCACCCTGTCCGGCCGGCTGATGCTGATCGGCAACAGGCTGGCCACCACCGCCGACTTCGGTGCCCGCCAGACGCTGTACGCAGCGTCCCAGGACGTGCCCGGCGACACCTTCGTCGGACCGCGGTTCGGCTACGTCGGGCCCAGCGGTCCGACCGGCCGCAGCCCGCTGGCCCGCAACCGTGCCACGGCCCGCGGCCTGTGGGAACTCTCCGAGCGGCTCACCGGCGTCCCGTTCGGCCTGTAGTACCCCGTTTCCCGCGGGCGACGATTTCGGATTGCCCGGCGCGGTGGGCTACCCTGATCGGGCGTCACGGCGAGGGTGGTCCTGCCACCGTTATCGACGGAGACTTCCGCATCACGCGGATTCTGCTCTGGCCGTGCATCGACCACCGGCCCTCGAAGGAGCAACAACAATGGCCAGCAAAGCCGCATCCACCAACAACCTGTCCGTCAAGGTTCGCACCGAGACCGGCAAGGGTGCCTCGCGCCGCGCCCGCCGCGAGGGCCAGGTGCCCGCGGTCCTCTACGGCCACGGCACCGATCCCCAGCACCTGCTGCTGCCGGCCCGTGAGCTGTCCGCCGTGCTGCGTAACTCGGGCACCAACGCCGTGCTCGTCCTCGACATCGAGGGCACCGAGCAGCTGGCGCTGACCAAGTCGCTCGAGATCCACCCGATCCGCCGCAACATCCAGCATGCCGACCTGCTGGTCGTACGGCGCGGCGAGAAGGTCACCGTCGAGGTCACCGTCAACGTCGAGGGCGAGGCCACCCCCGGCACGCTGGTGACCCAGGACGCCAATACCGTCGAGATCGAGGCCGAGGCACTGTCCATCCCCGAGCACCTCACCGTCTCGGTCGAGGACGTCGAGGCCGGCACCCAGATCCTGGCCGGACAGATCACGCTGCCCGCCGGCGTCACCCTGGTGTCCGATCCCGAGCTGCTGGTGGTCAACGTCGTGGTCGCCCCGACCGCCGAGGACCTCGACGCCGAGGGCGCCGGTGCCGGTGCCGGTGAGGGCACCGAACCCGCCGACGCCGAGGAGCCCGGCGCCGGCGCCGGCGCCGAGTAGCCCACCCGTCGGTGGCCGAACCGCTGCTGGTGGTCGGCCTGGGTAACCCCGGGCCGACCTACGCCAAGACGCGGCACAACGTCGGCTTCATGGTGGCCGACGTCCTGGCGGCGCGCCTGGGTGCGCCGTTCAAGGTGCACAAGAAGTCCGGCGCCGACGTGGCGACGGGCCACCTGGCGGGCCGGCCGGTGGTGCTGGCCAAGCCGCGGACATACATGAACGAGTCCGGCCGTCAGGTCGGGCCGCTGGCCAAGTTCTATTCGGTGGCACCGGGCGATGTGATCGTGCTGCACGACGAACTGGACATCGATTTCGGCCGCATCCGGCTGAAGATCGGCGGCGGCGAAGGTGGTCACAACGGTCTGCGCTCGGTGGCATCGGCGTTGGGCAGCAAGGACTTTCAGCGGGTCCGGATCGGCATCGGCCGCCCGCCCGGCCGGCAGGACGCAGCGGCGTTCGTGTTGCAGCCGTTCAACGCCGCCGAACGCGCCGAGCTGCCGACCATCGTCGAGCAGGCCGCCGACGCCACCGAGATCCTGGTGCAGTTCGGCCTCGAGCCCGCGCAGAACACCGTCCACGCCTGGGGCTGAAGTACTCCCGTCCTATCGCCGACCGTGCGTGTCGGTCCGCCGACGCGCCGCGTTCCACGTACTTTTGTGCACACTCGACCGCAGGGGTTGCGCATCTGTGACGATGGGGCGATGAGCACACGACTCATCGTCCAGAGAAACGACCTGCACCGGACCCGCTGGGAGGATGTCCCCGCCGAACCCCTCGCCGACGGCGGAGTACGACTGCGCATCGACCCGTTCGCGCTCACCTCGAACAATGTCACCTACGCGGCATTCGGCGACCTGATGGGCTACTGGCAGTTCTATCCCACCGGTGATCCGGGCACCGGCTGCATTCCGGTGTGGGGCTTCGGGACCGTCACCGAATCCCGCAACCCCGATATCACCGAGGGTGACCGCTTCTACGGCTACTACCCGATCGCCGACGAGGTGGTGCTGCAGGCCGGCCCGGCGCACCCCGGCGGGTTCACCGACGTGTCCGCACACCGGCGCGACCTGCCACCGATCTACAACGAATACGTCCGCTGCAGCACCGATCCCGGTTACCGCGCCGACCGGGAAGCCCAGCAGGCGCTGCTGCGGCCACTGTTCGCCACGGCATTCCTGATCGACGACTTCCTGGCCGACAACGACTTCTTCGGGGCGCGCACCGTCATCCTGGCCAGCGCGTCGAGCAAGACCGCCTACGGCACGGCGTTCTGCCTCGGCCGGCGCCGCGGCGCCCCCGAGGCGGTGTCCATCGTCGGCCTGACCTCACCGGGCAACGCCGCGTTCACCCGCGCGCTGGGCTGCTACGACGACGTCATCACCTATGCCGACATCGCGGCGAGCGTGCGACTGGGGCAGTCGGTCTACGTCGACTTCAGCGGCAGCGCACCGGTTCGCGGGGCCGTGCACCGGCGGCTCGACGATCTGCTGCGGTACGACTGTGCCGTCGGCGCCACCCACTGGGACACCATGGGCGGAGAACCTGATCTCCCCGGGCCCGCACCGATCCTGTTCTTCGCGCCCGCGCAGGGCGCCAAGCGGGTCGGTGACTGGGGCGCCGACGGATTCCAGCAGCGCCTCAGCGCGGCCTGGGACGCATTCCTGGATCTGGTCACCCGGGAGCCCGATCCATGGCTCACCGTGGTCCGCGGACAGGGCGCCCACGCTGTCGAAAAGTGTTATGCCGCATTGCTGGACGGGAAGGTCCCCGCGACCGAGGGCCACGTACTGTCGGTATAGCGACTCAGGGCCGCACGGTCAGGATCTGCGAGACGGCGCCGATGGGGCCGCGTTCGTCGTGCAGGATCGAGTGGGTGAGCCCGATCCCGTTGTGCCCCAAGGACACACTGGCGTCGAATCCCAGCCAGTCACTGCGGGGTTCGTCGAACAGGTGAACGGTGAGGTCCAGGTTCGGAGAGGCCACCTGGCGTGGGTCGACGCGTACCGCCATCCCGTTGACGATATCGAAGAGCGTTGCCGCGGAAGCAAGGTCGACTCCGAGAGCCGGTCGAAGTGGGCCGCGCGACTACCAGGACAGGACGATGCCCGACCTGTTGTTGTTGCGAGGAATGGCGTCGGTGACATTGGGCGCCAGCGTGGTCGGCACCGCCTTGATCGACACGCTGCCGTTCGTCTGGCACCGGACGTGACTGCCGGCATCCTGACAGGTCGGCTGCGCACCGGCAACGGGGGCCGAAATCAATTGAGCCGCAGCGATATTCGTCATCATCAGCACCGTCATTCCCGCTCTGCGGATGGTCACAATCTCACTCCTCGATTCGAAGCGCACTCAGGGGCAGGATGATGCAAGAACCCGAGCGGCCGGATTCAGGACCAGGTTCGCGCGGCCGGCGTTGGCGAACGCATCGCCGCGGGCCGCTTCCACCGTCGGGCCAGCGCCGCCGGCCACAACGCCGCTGCCGTCATCGGCGCCCACCGACACGACGCAGAACACATCGTTGGTCACCTCGTCGGAACTGCATTGCTGGGCCCCGCTGCCCTGGCAGGCCGCGATCAGCGCGGCGGACGCGGCGTCATTGGTGGGACCGGTGGCGGTGAAACCCACCAGCGTTCCGCCGTTGAGGCCGGAGCCGACGGCCCGGGAGATGGGGCCGTCCTCGACCACGCCGTCGGGCCCGCCGGCCGACGCCGGGGTGGCCGTCACCAGCGCGGCGCACGCGGCGGCCAGGGCGAGGGTCGCCTGGGTGGTGGTCATCGTTCTGCCTCGGACAAGATGCACGGTTGCATCATAGGCACGCGACGCGGACGGACTACGTGACCAGGGCGACCGAGTTAGCGCGGCGCAGCTTGCCCGACGGGGTCTTCGGGATGGTGCCCGGGCCGAGGACCACGACGTTGCGGGGTCGCATGTCGACCTCGGCGACCACCTCGTGCGCCACCTGATGTTCGATCCGGCGAACTTCGGCCGGATCCTTCCAGTCGTTGGATTCGACTGCGACAGCGAAGGTTTCGCGCGAATGCCCGGCGTCGAGGCGGACGGCCACGGCGCAGCCGGGGCGCACGCCAACGACCCGACCGGCGGCCCGTTCGATGTCGGTCGGGTAGATGTTGCGCCCAGCCATGATGATCACGTCCTTGACGCGACCACACACCACGACGTGACCCGCATCGGTCAGATAGCCCAGGTCCCCGGTGTCGTACCAGCCGTACTCGTCCTGCGCGGGGATGAACCCGCCCATGGTGGTGTATCCGGGCGTGACGCATTCACCGCGGAGTTCGATGACGCCGACGCCGCGCGGACCCAGCACGTTGCCGTGCTCGTCGACGATGCGCGCCTCGAGATCGGTGAGCAGCGGGCCGAGGCTGGCCAGTCGCCGGGTGTTGCCCTTGGTGGCCGGGACCGCTTGGCGCAGTGCGGCCAGCAGGTCGGCGTCCACCTCGTCGACCACCAGGCCGGCGCCGCACTCGGAGAACGACACCGCCAGCGTGGTCTCGGCCATGCCGTAGGCCGGCAGGACGGCGGAAGGCTGGAGGCCGAACGGCTTTCCGGCGTCGATCAGATCGTCGACGTCGGACGGGTCGACGGGCTCGGCCCCCGAGAGCGCGAAACGCAGGGTGGACAGGTCGAATTGACCGGGCTCGGCCTGCTTGCGCAGCCGCTTGGCGAACAGCGCGTAGGCGAAGTTCGGCGCCGCCGTCATGGTGCCCTTGTACTTGTCGATCAGCTTGGCCCACAGCAGGGTGTCGCGCAAGAAGTCCATGGGCGTGACCTTGACCAGCTCGGCGCCGAAGTACATCGGGATGGTCAGGAAGCCCACCATGCCCATGTCGTGGAAGCAGGGCAGCCAGCTGATCATGACGTCGGTGTCGACGTCGTACTTGGCGCCGATGAACATGGCCTCGGCATTGGAGTGGATGTTGCGGTGCGTGATGTGCACGGCCTTGGGAGACCCGGTCGAGCCGGACGTCAGCTGCATCAGCGCCAGATCGTCCTCACCGGTTTCCACCGGGTCGATGGGCTCGGCGTTCAGCATCTCGGGCACCGAGAGCACCAGGACGCCCTTCTCCTCGAGCACGGGGCCGGCGACGGTGAACGGCTCGGAGATGATGACGGCCTTGGCCTCGATCATGCCGACGACGTTCATGGTGTCCTCGGCCCAGACCGCCAGGTCGGTGCGCGGGGTGGGCTGGTGCAGCATCGTCAGGCTGGCGCCGCGCATCCACAGCGCCTGCGCGGTCGGGGCGATCTCCACGGGAGCACCGACCAGGACGCCGACCGCGTCGCCGGGGCCGATGCCCGCGGCCGCCAGGCCGCCGGCAATGCGCCGGGCACGTTCGTGGACCTCACCCCACGTGTGGCGGACGGGCTCATGCGGCTCACCCGTGACCATGCCCCTCGTGCTGTTGCGGGCGTTGTAATACATCTTGTCCGTGAACCTGCTCACGCGGACCTCCTCGGATTCCGGAGCGGCGCTGCTACGGGCGATGACGCGATCCCGCTATCCATGGTCCGCCCGAAGCCGGGCTGCCAGAAGAAGGCGCGCGCACACAATTGAGCGGCGGTTAGGTATCGGATTGGCACAGAGCCGCCACTGCGACCACAACGCTGTGCGCCATCGGTGTCACCGATGGACGACCTCAATGCGACGCGACTCATCACCGTTAGCCATCTTAAACTCCTCTTAAGTATTGGACAAACCGAGGAGCTGAGGAATCCGTCACCGCACCCGACGGGGTCGGTCAGCTACCGGAGGCCGGCACCACCCGTGCGCCGTGCACCGGCCCGCTGGCCACCCGCACGGTTCGGCAGACGCCCGCACCGGCCAGTTCGGAGCCCACCTGCACCGCCGCGGCGGCCGACGGACACAGGAACGCACAGGTCGGGCCCGACCCGGACACGATTCCGGCCAGCGCACCCGCCTCGGTGCCGGCGCGCAGCGTGCGCCGCAGCTCCGGGTCCAGACTCAGGGCCGCGGCCTGCAGTTCGTTGCCGAGCAGCGGCGCCAACGCGGCCGGATCCCCGGTGGCCAGGGCGGCCAACACGGGCTCGACCTCCGCGAGCCGCGGGGGGTCACCGGCGGCACGCAGCTCGTCGGTCTCGGCGAACACCTTGGCGGTAGACAGCCCGCCGCGACCGAACGCCAGCACCCAGTGGAAGGTGTTGCGGGCCAGCACCGTGGCCAGTTCCTCTCCGCGCCCGGTCCCCAGGGCGGTGCCACCGTGCAGGGCGAACGGCACGTCACTGCCCAGTTGCGCGGCCAGGGCGTGCAGATCACGCCGGGGGACGCCCTGCTCCCAGAGCGCGTTGATCGCCACCAGCACCGCGGCCGCGTCGGCGCTGCCGCCGGCCATCCCGCCGGCGACGGGGATGGCCTTCTCGATGGTGATGGCGACGTCGGGGGCGCGGCCCACATGGTCGGCGAGGAGTTCGGCGGCCTGCCAGGCCAGATTCCGCCCGTCCACGGGCAGCTCGCCGGCGCCCTCACCGACGACGTCCAGTGACATCACGTCGGCGGTGCGCACGGTGATCTCGTCGAACAGCGAGACCGCATGGAAGACCGTGGTCAGTTCGTGAAAGCCGTCGTCGCGGCGGTCACCGACGGCCAGATACAGATTCACCTTGCCCGGGACCCGCACCGTCACCGACCCGGTGGGCACCCACTCGGGGGCGGTATTGCCGTCGGACACCGTCACCGGACGAGACTAACCGTGCGGTGACGACGGATGCGGTCCAGGTGAACCGCGATTACAGCGACGGTGTGTGCTGCTGCGCCTGCGAGGAGTCACCCGAGCGCTGGAGCAGCCGGACGAACTCGACGATCGACAGCGTTTCGCCGCGCCGGGCCGGGTCGATGCTGGCGGCCAGCAGCCGGCTGGCCGACTCGTTGCCCGATCCGGCCCATTCCAGGAACGCGTTCCGCGACGTCTTGCGGCGTTGCGCGAAGGCGATGTCGATGAGCTCGAACACCTGATCCCGGAAGCCCTGTTCGGTGGGCCACGGCGAGGTGTCGTACCGGTCGATGCGCACCAGCCCCGAGTAGACGCGCGGAATCGGCCAGAAAACGGTCGGCGAAACCATTCCGTAGCGGCGGACCCGCCCGTAGAACCGGGCCTTAACTGAGGGCACTCCGTACTCTTTGCTGCCCGGCTCGGCCGCCAGCCGCTCGGCGACCTCCGCCTGAACCATGACCATGACGGTCCGGATACTCGGGAATTCGGCCAGCAGGTGCAGCAGCGCCGGGACAGCGATGTTGTACGGAAGGTTGGCGACCAGCGCGGTGGGCGGCGTCTCCAGGTCGGCCTGACGCAGGGTCAGGATGTCCTGATTGAGTACCGTCATGCGATGGATCTCGCTGTGCGAATGCTCAGCAATGGTTCGCGGAAGGCGTTGCGTCAGAACCGGATCGATCTCGACGGCGGTGACATTGGCGCCCCGGTCCAGCAGGCCCAACGTCAGGGACCCCAGGCCGGGACCGACCTCGATCACCGAGTCGGACTTGTTGATGCTCGACGCCGATACGATTCGGCGGACCGTGTTGGCGTCGTGGACGAAGTTCTGCCCCAACGACTTACGCGGCCGGAAATCCAATTCCCGCGCTAGATTTCGGATCTCGGTGCGCCCGAGTAGACGGATCGTCATCGGACACCCGCATTTGAACTACACACTGGCCACGCTCCCCAACCCTGGCTGGACTGTGTGACCGTCGCGATGGCGATCTGTTCTTCACGAGTTGCCAGGTCTGCACGTGGAGCATAGCGCAGGCCGCCCTGTCTTTCCCAAGTGTTTTGGTCAAATTGAACGCCACCGTAAAAACCGTTACCAGTGTTGATGGCCCAGTTCCCGCCCGACTCGCACCGCGCCAGGGCATCCCAGGCCCCGCCATTGCTCACCGGCGGCACCTCGGTACCCGGTTTGCTGCCCACCCGCAGGACCGAATCCCGCGCGGGCGCGACCACCACGTTGGCGACGGGCAGCCGGCCCGTCTCGACTCCGTTGACCGTGGCCACGGCGAAGGTGACGTCCTGGGTGCCCGGCGTTCCGGGGTCCTGGACCACCTGGCGGCTCATGTTCATCGTCGGATCCTCGATGCGCTGGGCGTTCGGGACCAGCGGCTGGCGCTCGGTCACCTTGTTCACCCGTACCCGGGTGACCTGGATCTGCATACCCGGGGTGACCGGGGAGGATGCCGGCGGGACGACCGTGTCCTGCTGCAACAGCGGCGCCCCGGCGGCAGCCAACAATGCCGCGACGTTGGGGGCGGCCAGTCGCACGGTCCGGGCCACGCCACCGTCGTCGATCGAGACGGTCTTGGCACTGACCACCGGCAGCGCCATGCCCGCCAGCGGAACGCGCGTGCCACGCGAGGCGGTAGCCGGGGCGGTGTCGGTCATGGCCAGCTGGGCCAGCGCCTCGTCGACCGTGGAGGCCGTGGTCCAGACCTGCTTGGTCTCCTGGCCGTCCAGCGAGATGTCCAACGGCCGGCTGCGCCGCAGCACGATCGTCTGGCTGTCACCGACCTGCTGATCGGCCGCGGGGTAGATGTCGTCGCGATCGCCGACCTGGAAACCGTTCTCCCGGACGATGTCGATCACGCGGGACTTCATGGTGGTGACCGCCTGCGATGCGCCGTCGACCTCCAGCGTCACCGTCTTGTGCGCGCCGACGGCGTACCCACCGGAGGCACCGAGTGCGACGAGCGTCACCGCGGTCACCACCCGTAACAGCGGCGACCTGGACTGGTGCAGTTTGGTGATGATGTTCAACGTCGGTACCCACAGCTCTTCACGCGCGTATCGGCCCCAACGGGCCCTCTTGATCACAAGATGGTAAAGAAATTGACTGGGTCGCAGCAAGCTGACGGCCCGACTCTCAATGCACGCTTAATCCAGCGCATACACCTTGCGGGCGGTTGCTGAAGCTGCCGCCGCAACATCGCCGGCGGGCCGGCCGCGCAATTCGGCGAGTGCGCGCACGGTGTAGGGCAGGCAGTACGGCTCGTTGGGCGCACCCCGGTACGGATGCGGGGTCAGGAACGGCGCATCCGTCTCCACCAGCAGCTGGTCCTCCGGGATCAGCAGAGCAGCCTCGCGCAGCGCGTGCGCGTTCCGGAAGCTGACCGTGCCCGACAGGCTCACGTACCAGCCGGCGTCGACGCACACCCGCGCCATCTCCGGCCCGGAGGAGAAGCAGTGGAAGATCACCGCGTCGGGAGCGCCCTCGGCCCGCAGCACGTCGAGCACCATGTCGTCGCCGTCGCGGTTGTGGATCATCAGCGGCTTGCCGACCCGCTTGGCCAGGTCGATGTGCCAGGCGAAGGCAGCCCGCTGACGCGCGGGTTCGGCGCAGCCGTCGAGTCGTCCGGGCCAGTACAGATCGATCCCGGTCTCCCCCACCGCGACGACGCGCGGATCGGTCGCCAGTGCCGCCAGGGCGGCCTCGGCGTCGGCGTCCAGGGCGTCGGCCCGGGTCGGATGCAGCGCGACGGCGGCGTACACCCGGCGATCCCAGTGCGCGGCCCGCACCGCCCACTGCGCGGCGTCCAGATCGTCGGCGATCGTCACCACCGCCATCACCCCGACGGCCTCGGCGCGGTCCAGGATCGCGGCCACGTCGGCGGCGTCGACCGCACCGCACGCATCCAGATGGGTGTGGGCGTCGACGAGCGGACCCAGCGGTTCGGGCGGGGGCGGTGGCGGCCGTTTGGAGCTCACCACGAAACAATAGAGTTGTAACCCTCATGACCCAGCAGAAGTTCTACGTGACCACGGCGATCGCCTACCCCAACGGTGCACCCCACGTCGGGCACGCGTACGAGTACATCGCCACCGACGCCATCGCCCGGTTCAAGCGACTCGACGGCTTCGATGTGCGCTTCCTGACCGGCACGGACGTGCACGGGCTGAAGATGGCCCAGACCGCCGAGGCCGAGGGCATTCCCACCGCCGACCTGGCGCGGCGCAACTCCGATGTGTTCCAGCGCCTGCAGGAGAAACTCGGCATCTCGTTCGACCGCTTCATCCGGACCTCCGACGCGGACCATTACGAGGCGTCCCAGGCGATCTGGCAGGCGATGTCGGATGCCGGCGACATCTATCTGGGCAGCTACGCGGGCTGGTACTCGGTACGCGACGAGCGGTTCTTCGCCGAGGACGAGACGGAGGTGACCGCGGACGGCAGCCGGATCGCCACCGAGACGGGCACGGCCGTGACCTGGACCGAGGAACAGACCTACTTCTTCAAGTTGTCCGCCTACGCCGACCGGCTGCTCGCGCACTACCGCGACCACCCGGAGTTCATCGCGCCGGAGGTGCGCCGCAACGAGGTGGTCAGCTTCGTCTCCCGGGGCCTGATCGACCTGTCCATCTCCCGCACCACGTTCGACTGGGGGGTGCCGGTGCCCGACCACCCCGATCATGTGATGTACGTCTGGGTGGACGCGCTGACCAACTATCTGACCGGAGTGGGCTACCCCGACACCGATTCCGCTGCGTTCCAACGGTATTGGCCGGCCGATCTGCACATGATCGGCAAGGACATCATCCGGTTCCACACCGTGTACTGGCCGGCGTTCCTGATGTCGGCCGGAATCGCGCTGCCCAGAAAGGTCTTCGTACACGGCTTCGTGCTGAACCGCGGCGAGAAGATGAGCAAGTCGGTGGGCAACGTCGTCGATCCGGTCGACCTGGTCGACGCGTTCGGCCTCGACGCGGTGCGCTACTTCTTCCTGCGCGAGGTGCCCTTCGGTCAGGACGGCAGCTACAGCGAGGACGCGATCATCGGCCGGATCAACGCCGACCTGGCCAACGAGTTCGGAAACCTGGCCCAGCGCAGCCTGTCGATGGTGGCCAAGAACCTGGACGGAATCATCCCCGCCCCGGGCGAATTCACCGGAGCCGACACCGCGCTGCTCGCACAGGCCGACGCGCTCCTGCAGACGGTGCGCGGCCACTTCGACAACCAGGCGATGCATCTGGCCCTGGAGGCCATCTGGCAGATGCTCGGTGCGGCCAACCGGTACTTCTCGGCGCAGGAACCCTGGGTGTTGCGCAGGTCGGAGGCCGCCGACACCCAGCAGCGGTTCGGCACCGTTCTCTACACCACCCTGGAGGCGGTCCGGATCGCCGCCCTGCTGGTGCAGCCGGTGATGCCGACGTCGGCCGGTACGCTGCTCGACCTGCTGGGCCAGCCGGCCGCACAACGAGATTTCCGCGCGGTGGGGAATCGCCTGACACCGGGCACCGCGCTACCCGAACCCACCGGGGTGTTCCCCAGATATCAGGCGGAGTGAGTCGAGGAACGAATGACGGATATCGAGAACGAGGTCTTGCACCCGAAGCTGGAGGACATCTACGACGAGGTGATCCGCCGCAACGGCGGCGAAGTAGAGTTCCACCAGGCTGTCTACGAGGTCTTGCACAGCCTCGGGCCGGTGGTGGCCAAACACCCGGAGTACGCCGACAGCGCGATCATCCGCCGGTTGTGCGAACCGGAGCGGCAGATCATCTTCCGGGTGCCATGGGTCGACGACGCCGGCATCGTCCAGGTGAACCGCGGCTTCCGGGTGGAGTTCAATTCCGCGCTCGGACCGTACAAGGGCGGCCTGCGCTTCCACCCTTCGGTCTACCTGGGCATCGTGAAATTCCTCGGCTTCGAACAGATCTTCAAGAACTCGCTGACCGGCATGCCGATCGGCGGCGGCAAGGGCGGGTCGGACTTCGACCCGAAGGGCCGCTCGGACGGCGAGGTGATGCGCTTCTGCCAGTCCTTCATGACCGAGTTGTACCGGCACATCGGCGAATACACCGACGTGCCCGCCGGCGACATCGGCGTGGGTACCCGCGAGATCGGCTACCTGTTCGGTCAGTACAAGCGGATCACCAACCAGTACGAATCCGGTGCGCTGACCGGCAAGGGGCTCACCTGGGGTGGCTCACAGGTGCGCACCGAGGCCACCGGCTACGGCACGGTGTTCTTCGTCGAAGAAATCCTGCACAGCACCAGGCAGAGTTTCAACGGCAAGAAGGTGGTGGTGTCCGGGTCGGGCAACGTCGCGATCTACGCCATCGACAAGGTCCAGAAACTCGGCGGCACGGTGATCGGCTGCTCGGACTCGACGGGCTACATCGTCGACGAGTCCGGCGTGGACGTAGAACTGCTCCAGGAGATCAAGGAGATCAACCGAGGGCGGATCGCCGACTACGCCGACGCTCGGAAGAGCGCGATCTTCGTGGCCGACCGCAGCGTGTGGGAACTGGGCTGCGACATCGCGTTGCCGTGCGCAACCCAGAACGAGCTGACCGCCGCGCATGCCGAATCGCTGATCCGGTCGGGCTGCCAGATCGTGGCCGAGGGCGCCAACATGCCGTGCACGCCGGAGGCGGTCAAGCTGTTCGCCGACGCCAAGGTGACATTTGCGCCGGGCAAGGCGGCCAACGCCGGCGGCGTGGCCACCAGCGCGCTGGAGATGCAGCAGAACGCCTCCCGCGACTCGTGGACGTTTGGCGACACCGAGGACCGGCTGGCCAAGATCATGCGGCGTATCCACGACCGCTGCCTGACCGTGGCCGACGAGTACGAACAGCCCGGCAACTACATGGTCGGGGCGAACATCGCCGGCTTCATCCGGGTGGCCGACGCGATGGCGGCGCTGGGCGTCATCTGACGCCCCGGCGTGATGTGAACCACCGTTGCCCGCGGGCCGTGGCTGCCCGCGCCGAGATCACGCTGTACAACAACGCCCCGGCGCTGGTGCTCTACCTCGGTGACCACCTCGAGAGCGTGGTCAGCGTCGAGGTCGCCGACGGGCGGATCACCAACTTCTATGCGATGCGCAACCCGGACAAGCTGGCGGGGGTGACGATCGCCCGCCGAGTGCGCCGCTGGGCGTGTGTCTGCCAAGCTGATGCGATGCGCATCGACCCACTCGGACTGCTCGGCAGCCCGGCCGCAGTATTGCGCGCCGTCGGTGCCGCGGCGGCCCGGTCGGGCCTGCCACCGCCGGCGGCCCTGACCGGTGAGTGGTTCGGTTCGCGAGCCGTCATCGCCCCGACCCTGTCCGCCCAGCCCACCGCCGAGAGTGCGTGTTGGTCCGCCGACACACCGCCCGGAGCGGACTTCTGCGCACCCTCGCGCAACCCGGACGGCGCCGTGGGCGGTGGCTGGTTCGGCTACCTGTCCTACCCCGACGGCGCGGGGGCCCGGGCACCCGAGGCAGCCGGCGGATGGACGGACTGCGTGCTCCGGTGCGACGCCGAAGGCGCATGGTGGTACGAATCCCTCACCGGCGCAACGATTCCCGATTGGCTTCGCGCCGCCGTGCATACCGTCGCCCGGCCCCGGCCCTGGCACATCGACTGGACAGCACCCGATCGCGCCGCCCATCTGGCCGGCGTACAGGCCTGCCTGGCGGCCATCGAAGCGGGCGAGGTCTACCAGGCATGCGTGTGCACGCAGTTCACCGGACTGCTGACCGGGTCGCCACTGGACTTCTTCGCCGACGCCGTCGCGGCCACCGGGCCGGCCCGCGGCGGCTACCTGGCCGGCACCTGGGGTGCGGTCGCGTCATTGTCACCCGAACTGTTCCTGCGGCGCGCGGGCGCGACGCTGGCGTCCAGCCCGATCAAGGGCACCCTGCCGGCGCACGCCGACCCGGCCGCGTTGCGGGCCTCGGTCAAGGACGTCGCCGAGAACATCATGATCGTCGACCTGGTCCGCAACGACCTGGGCCGGGTCGCGGACATCGGCTCGGTCACGGTGCCCGAACTGCTGGCCGTCAAACCCGCGCCCGGGGTGTGGCACCTGGTGTCGACCGTGTCGGCCCGGGTGGATCCCCACCGGCCGATGCACGACGTGCTGACCGCCGCCTTCCCACCGGCATCCGTCACCGGGACACCCAAACACCGCGCACGACAACTACTTTCACAATGGGAGCCGCACGCCCGCGGTGTCTACTGCGGCGCGGTCGGCCTGACCTCACCGATCGCGGGCACCGAGCTGAACGTCGCCATCCGCACGGTGGAATTCGATGCGGCGGGTCGCGCGGTGCTCGGGGTGGGCGGCGGGATCACCGCCGATTCCGATCCGGACACCGAATGGCAGGAATGCCTCGACAAGGCCGCCGCCACCGTCGGGCTCACTCCTGCCGCGAACGCAGAACCGCGTCGTAGAGCTCGCGCCGCGACGGCGCACCCGGATTCGCGGCGATCACCTGCGCACACGCATCCTTGACGCCCAGGCCACCGTCGGTCAGTGCCTGCACCTGCGCCACCAATGTCGCGATGTCGGCCCGGGGCCGGGCCCCGGCGACCACCACGGTGATCTCCCCGAGCACGCCGCCGGCCGCCCATTCGGCCAACTCGCCGAGCGTGCCGCGGACGATCTCCTCATGGGTCTTGGTCAGTTCCCGGCAGATGGCGGCGCGCCGCTCGACGCCGAGCACGTCAACCGCGTCGTCCAGGCACTCGGCCAGCCGCCGGGGCGACTCGAAGAACACCCAGGTGCGCTGTTCGCCGGCCAGCGACTCCAGCCAGCCGCGCCGCGCGGCCTGCTTGCGGGGCGCGAAACCCTCGAAGCAGAACCGGTCGGCGGGCAGCCCGGACACGGCCAGCGCCGTCGTCACCGCCGACGGCCCGGGCAGGCACGTCACCCCGATGCCCGCCTCGACACAGGCCACCACCAACCGATAGCCCGGGTCGCTGATGGACGGCATCCCGGCGTCGGTCACCGCCAGGACGGTGGCACCGGTGGTCAGCTCGTCGACCAGGACGGGCACCCGCGCGGCCTCGTTCTGGTCGAACAGGCTCACGATTCGGCCGGTGATCCGCACGCCCAGCGCCTGCGCCAGCGTCCGCACCCGGCGGGTGTCCTCGGCGGCCACGATGTCGGCCACACCGAGCGCCTCGACGAGGCGGGGCGAGGCGTCCCCGGGCTGGCCCAGCGGCGTGGCAGCCAGCAACAGTCGGCCGGCATTCATGGAATGCAAGCCTACGGTCCGTAACATGGGCGCCGATGACCGCTCCCACCGCGGCCCCGGAGCGCGCCGCACCGATGATCAGCCCCGGCCCGCTCGCCCCCGTCGCCGATTTCGGGCCCACCGATCGCCTCAATGGCTGGATCATGACGGCCGTCGTGACCGCGCTGGCCGCCGTCACCCGCTTCCTCAACCTGCAGTCGCCCACCGACGCCGGCACACCGATCTTCGACGAGAAGCACTACGCACCACAGGCCTGGCAGATGCTGCACAACTCCGGCATCGAGGACAACCCGGGCTTCGGCCTGGTGGTCCATCCACCCCTGGGCAAGCAGCTGATCGCGATCGGCGAGGCGGTATTCGGTTACAACGGCTTCGGCTGGCGGTTCAGCGTCGCGCTGCTCGGTGTGGTCATGGTCGCCATCGTGGCCCGTACCGTGCGCCGGATCAGCCGCTCCACGCTGATCGGGGGCGTCGCGGGGCTGTTGCTGATCGCCGACGGGGTCACCTTCGTCGCGTCGCGCACGGCCCTGCTCGACGGCGTCCAGGTGTTCTTCATCGTTGCGGCGTTCGGCGCGCTGATCGTCGACCGCGACGACGTCCGGGCCCGGCTGCACCTCGCCCTGCTCGACGGCCGGATCGACGAGACCGACTGGGGACCGCGCCTGGGCGTGCGGTGGTGGCGGTTCGGTGCGGGCGTGTTGCTCGGAATGGCTTGTGCCACAAAGTGGTCCGGTCTGTACTTCGTGGTGTTCTTCGGCCTGATGTCGGTGGCGATGGACGTCGTCGCGCGCCGTCAGTACCGGGTGCCGCGGCCGTGGCTGGGTGCGCTGCGCCGCGATGTCGGACCGTCGCTGTATGCGCTCGTGCTGATCCCGTTCGGGGTCTACCTGGCGTCGTACTCCATGTGGTTCGCCTCCGAGACCGGGGTGGACCGCTACGAGGTGGGACACTCGATCGGCCCGCGCGCCTGGTACCAACCGCCCGACGCCATCCGCTCGTTGTGGCACTACACGGCCAAGGCCTACGACTTCCATTCCGGGCTGACCAATTCGGCCGGCAATCACCACCCCTGGGAATCCAAACCCTGGCTGTGGCCGATGTCGTTGCGACCCGTGCTGTATGCGATCGATCAGCAGAACGTCGTCGGCTGTGGGGCGCAGTCCTGTGTGAAGGCCGTGCTGCTGGTGGGCACTCCGGCAATGTGGTGGCTGGCGGTGCCCGTCCTGGTGTACGGCGCGTGGCGGGCTGTGGCGCGGCGCGATTGGCGATACGCGGTGGTGCTGGTGGGTTACGCCGCCGGGTGGTTGCCGTGGTTCGGCGATATCGACCGTCAGATGTACTTCTTCTACGCCGTGGCGATGGCGCCGTTCCTGGTGATGGCGATCGCATTGATCTGCGGGGACATTCTCTACCGACCCGCGCAGGGCCCGGAGCGTCGGACCCTCGGGGCACTCGCAGTGTGTCTCTATGTTGCGCTGGTCATCACGAATTTCGTGTGGCTGTTCCCGGTGCTGACCGGGATGCCGATCTCGCAGCAGACCTGGAACATGGAGATCTGGCTACCGTCCTGGCGGTGAGGCGCCGAAGCGCCAGAGCGCCCGAGTTACCGCGCGTCCCTGGCGATGGGGCACGACATCCCGCGCGGTCCGCCGCGACCGGTCGCCAGCTCCGACGCCGCGAGCCGCAGCACCTCGATGCCCGAATCCTCCAGGCGCGCATTGGTTTGCGCGTTGCGTTCGTAGGCGACAACGACGCCGGGGGCCAGCGCCAGGGTGTTGTTGCCGTCGTCCCACTGTTCACGGCCGGCGACGACGGGATCCAGTCCGGTGCCGATCACCCGGAGTTCGGCGATGCCCATGGCCTCGGCGGCCGCGGCCACGAACGACCGTTCCGCTGAGATGTCCAGGCCGGTCGGCGACCGGCGCACGGTGACCGCGGTGAGGGAGCCGGCAATGTCGGGATTCATCACCACCGCATCGGTGTCGACCATGGTGCAGACGGTGTCCAGGTGCATCTGTTCGCGCCCGCGCGCGATGGCCACCGCCAGCACGGTGTGCGCCAACTGATCGTCGAAAAGGCTGCGCACCAACGATTCCGCACCCGCCGGGGTGGTCCGCTCCCCCACTCCGACCGCCACCACGCCGGGAGCCAGCAGCAGCACGTCGCCCCCCTCCACGGGCGCCGAGCGTGACTCGAAGGCGCGCCGGACGCCCCGGAATCGCGGGTGGTGCGCGTACACCAGATCGGTCAACGACGACTCCCGCATCCGCGCCGAGAGCGCCAGCGAGGTGATCACCACCCGGGGACCGATCCAGAACGACGAATCACGGGTGAACAGTAGGTTGGGCAGCGGGTCGATGACGAAGTCGGCACCGTGGTGCAATCGACGCACCAACGAAGAGTCGTTGTGCGGCAACGGAAGTTCGGCGAAGGTCATCCCCGCCATCAGGACGTGCCCCAGCTCGGCCGGTTCCAGGGTGCGCAGGTAGGCCGACAGCTCCTGCGCCAGCGGCGGCCCCAGCCGGTGGCTGTCCACCGCCGCGGAAATGCCATGCATCCGGGCCGCGCCGCTGTGCAGCGCCTCGGCCACCAGATCGCCGAGCAGCAGCACCTCGACCCCCCGGGAGCGCAGCAACCCGGCGAAGTTGTCGTGTTCTTCCTGCGCCCGCGCCACCCACGGCAGACCGTCGAAGAGCAGTCGGTCATTGTTGCGCGGGGTCAGTCGCTGCAATTCCGGACCGGGTCGGTGCAGGATCGCCACCCGCAGCCGACCGACCTCCGAATCCACACCCAGCGCAGCAGTCACAGCTAGCACCGTAGCGTGACCGCGCCGCACCCTTGGAATCGAACGTCTGTGCGATAAGCTGTAGGACGTGTCGTTGCCGGTACAGGAGTCGTTGTTCGACCACTCCGAGCGTCGCCACCTCGCGCACGGGGCCTGGGTCGACGTCCGCTCCGGCTGGCTGACCACACCGGCTCTGTTCGACGAACTGCTGGCCGCCATTCCGTGGCGCGCGGAGCGCCGGCAGATGTACGACCGGGTGCTCGACGTCCCGCGGCTGGTCAGCTTTCACGACCTGTTACGCGACGAGGTCCCGCATCCGGCGCTCAAGCAGATCCGCCGGCGGCTCAACGACATCTATGCCGGCGAACTGGGTGAGCCGTTCACCACCGCGGGACTGTGTCTGTACCGGGACGGCAACGACAGCGTGGCCTGGCACGGCGACACCATCGGCCGGTCCGCCGTCGAAGACACCATGGTGGCTGTGCTCAGCCTGGGCGCCACCCGGACGTTCGCGCTACGGCCGCGGGGTGGCGGCACGGCCCTGCGGATCCGCCACCATCACGGCGACCTGCTGGTGATGGGCGGTTCCTGCCAGCGCACCTGGGAACACGCGATCCCGAAGACCGCACGGCCCAACGGGCCGCGGATCAGCATCCAGTTCCGGCCGCGCGGGGTGCGCTAACCAGACTTGCCGCGGATGGCGGCGACCGCGGCCACCAGCAGATCGGCAGCGCGTTTCGAGTCCACCGGCGCCACCGGTTGGTTGGGCGTCAGCACCGGGTTGGCGGTCACCATCACCTGAAACTTGCCGAAGTACGCACGATAGCTGTACAACTCGCCGCTCTGGGTCTTCCCGTCGCGCTCGATGTTAACGGTCCGATGGACGCCGAGGGTGCTCGCGCCGTCGATCTGAGGGGTGGGCACCGTCTCGACGACACCCTTCATCCCGGCACCGTCGAAGGTGATCTTCTGGCAGTCGTCACTGGGCTCGACCACCGGCAGCGGTTCGTTGGTCTCGAGCGCGATGGTGATGAACCGGTTGCCGTCGCCCTCCGCGGTGACCGCCGTCATGTTGCCCTTGGCGTCCGACGGCACCTGCGGGGTGGCCGCGTACTTCGCGCAGTCCGCGGGGTCGAACGTCATGCCGTCCGGCAACTTCTGCCCCGTCATGGACTTGGGGTTGATGCCGGCCTTCGGGATCTCGGTGATGCGGTACTGGGGACCGAAGAAGTTCTTCAGCTCGGTCAGCTTGGTGATGTCGGCGGTCTGCTCATCCGACGAGCAGGCGGCGAGCAGCGCCGCCGTGGTGACGGCGAGCAACATTGCGGATCTTGGCACGCAGCAAATCTACCGGACGATGCTGCGACGCCGGTTGAGCCGCCAGATATCGGTGGTCATGACGGTGACGACGGTGCACCAGGCCGGGTATGGAGTAAGTGCCAGTCCCGCAACAGGATTGGCACGTGCGGCGCGCCGGGCCAGGTCGCCGCTGCTGACCGCCAACGCGGCCGCGGCCACCGTTTGACCAGCGATGGATGCCAGTTCCTGACACCCTGCTCGCTGTCGATACTCCCGATGACTGCGGGCGGCAGCGGTAGCCAGTGACGTTCCGATCAACGTGGACGCACGCATGGCGCGACCACTACCCGCATCCGGCTGCGGTGAGACTCCGATTACGCCGCGGCGGACGCGCCCGAGCTGGAGCTGCTGCTCGAGGAGCTGGAGCTGCTGCTCGACGACGAAGTGGAGGCACCCTTGTCCGTGCTCGACTGATCGCCGGTCTTGGACGTGTTGTCGGTCTTCGTGGTGTTGTCGGTCTTCGTGGTGTTGTCGGTCTTCGTGGTGTTGTCGTTCTTCGTGGTGTTGTCGTTCTTCGTGGTGTCGTCAGTCTTGGACGTGTCGTCAGTCTTGGACGTGTCGTCAGTCTTGGACGTGTCGTCAGTCTTGGACGTGTCGTCGGCCTTCGTCGTGTCGTCAGTCTTCGTCGTCGCATCCGTGGCGGTGGACGCGGCCGGACTGGTCGGAGCCTCGGTGCTGGCGGCCGGGGTCTCGGTGGCCGCAGGCGCAGTGGCGTCCGTGGTGGTCTTATCGACGAGCGACGAAGCCACCGCGGCAGCCTTGTCCGCCAGCGCAGAGCCGCTGGTCTCATCGACGGACAACGCCGAGAACGTCGTCGGTGCGAGGTCGCCGGTGGTCAGCGGAACGGCCGGAGTCGCGACATTCACGGTCGGGAGCGTGATGCCGCCCGCGCCGAACGTGTTGGCGGTGGTGCCGAACGGCCGGAAGTTCGGGTTGTTGAACAGCGTGGAGATCCCGTCGTCGAGGCCGACGAAGACCGAGCTGATCAGGTTGCCGGCGACCTTGAACAGGTCGATGTTCGGCCCGAAGATCTGGCCGGTGGTCGGCGTGCCCGGCGAAGTGGTCCGGTCGTAGCCGAGTTCGGTCAGCACGCGCAACGGCGCGTCGATGATCTTCAGCAGCGGCAGCGGGACGAACAGCTGGAGCGGGATCAGCATCGGCAGGACCGGCGTCGAGATCATGTAGTAGTGGGTGTCGCCCGTCTGGCCCTGGTCCAGATAGCCCTTACCGGCGTCCGTCGTATTGAAGTAGTCCAGGTGCAGGAACAGCAGGCCCATCAAGGCGTTGTAGTCCGCCAGCAGGTTCAGCGGGTACTTGGGGAAGTCGGCGAAGAAGTCGTACTGACGAGCGATGTCAGCGGTGGGGTACAGGAACTTGTCGCCGACCACCGGGCTGTTGGTCGGGCTGGCCCCGTTGAAGCTGATGTTGGCAATCGGGAAGTACCACGGGGTGAAGCGCTCCAGCAAACCGCCGTTGGGCCGATTGGGGTTGCCGATGAACGTGAACGTGAGATCCTGCGGGGCAGCCGCGGGGTTGTTCTTGTACTTCTCGATCAGCGCGGCCTTCACCTGCGAGGCGGCGGTGGCGCTCTGCGAGTACCCGAATATCGAGAAGTCGTTGGAGTTCCCGGCCTGGCCGCCGGGATAGATGTGCGAGACGCACGTCGATGGGCTGGTCAGGCAGTTGTTCAGCTGCGCGACACCGGTCGCCACCGAGGCATCGAACGTCCGGGAGCCGATGAACGGCCACAGCTCGTTCGGGTTCCAGACGACCTTCGTCGTGACGCCCTCGCCGTCGGGCAGGTTGGGCATGATGTAGTTGTCCAGCACGTTCTTGACGTAGCCGGCGGGCTGGCCGTTGGCGTCCGTCAGACCCGACTGCGCGAAGGGATAGCTGGGCAGGCCGCCGACGTTCGGATCCCGAACAAAGGGGTTCACGAACGGCTGTCCGGTACCACCCATGATCAGCGCGGTCGTGCCCATGAGCCCGACGCCGACCGCGGCCGGCGGCGCCCACATGAGCGCCATCACCGACGTGCCCACGAATCCGTTGACGAGCAGGGCGCGTGACGCCTTACCGACCATTCGACTGACCTCCACCCCGCTCGGTGTCCGGCGCCGGCGCGTTTGCCGGCAACCGCAGATTCGGTGCAGGACTCCGATTCCGCAAGACAAGACTCCGTGCACCTTATACTTACTGTGGCGTAGGACACCAACTGAATCGGAACCTTCGACAGTTTGCGCAGGTGCGACCTACACGGCCCACAATACCCACCGGGTGCGATTCCCGGGTGGCTCGCCCGATCGGGTCCCGCCGGATTCGGTTACTGTCATCTGGCTGCGACTACACGGCACGAACGCCAGCGCCAGGTGTGCGCCGGAAGGAGACACGTTCCGAATGATGCGAATCACCGCGGTGTCCCGGGCAGGCATTGCTGCGGTCGCCCTCACGCTGACGCTGGCCGCGTGCGCCTCGGGCACCAAGACCGAGGAGAAGTCGACCTCCACGTCGTCCGCGACGTCCGCGCAGACGACGACATCCGCCCCGTCGCTCGAGTCCACGTCCCCGGCACCCACCTCGGGGACCCCGGCCGCCACCGGGGAGAGCCTCGACGACTACATCGCCGAGAACGGGATCCAGAAGACGGTGATCCGGCGCGGGGAACCGGGCCCGACGATCGATCTGCCCACCCCGCAGGGCTGGGCCGTCGCCGCGCCCAGCGACGACGACCCGTACGGCGGCCTGGTCTACAGCGGAGCGGTCAGCAAGGACAAGCCGCCGCGGATCCGGGCCAGCCTCTACAAGCTCACCGGCAACGTGGACCCGGCGAAGGTGCTGGAGCTGGCTCCAGCCGCCCTCAAGAGCCTCCCGAACTTCCAGGCGCTGGGCTCGCCCGGTGACGCCCAGCTGAGCGGGTTCAAGGCCTCCCAGGTCGGCGGCAGCTATGTCAAGAACGGCGACTCATGGCTAGTGGCCCAGAAGACCACGGTCATTCCGACCGACGGCGGGGTGTATGTGTTCCAGCTGAACGCCGAGGGCCTCGAGAGCGACATGCCCGTCCTGATGGACGGCACCACCGTCATCGACAAGCAGACCCAGATCACCCCCTGACGGTGCCTCCAGGGGCGTGCGGCGCTGCCAGGTCAGGCCCGCGAGAACGCCGACGCCTCGGCGACCTGCTCGGTGGTGGGGCGCACTCCGGTGTAGCGCTCGAACTGTTCGGCTGCCTGTAGCGCGATCACTTCCGCGCCGGTGATCACCTGCTTGCCGGCTCGGTGGGCCGCCACGATCAGCGGGGTCTCGGCTGGCAGCGCCACTATGTCGAACACCGTATCCGCCTGTGCCACAGCCTCTTCGGAGAACGGACTGTCGAATTCCTCGGGACCACCGGCCATTCCGACCGGTGTCACATTCACCAGGATCGACGCCGCCGCACCGCCCACGTGCGGCCGCCAGTGATAGCCGAGCTGGTCGGCCAGTTCGGGCCCAGCGGTCGGGTTGCGGGCGACCACGACACCGTCGTGAAATCCGTTGTCCCGGAAGGCCGCACCAACCGCCTTGGCCATCCCGCCGCTACCGTGGATAAGCACCGATCGACCCGCGTCGAGGTGGTGTTCGGCGATCAGGCGCTGTACCGCGAGGTAATCGGTGTTCGACGCCGACAACACGCCGCCGTCGTTGACGACGGTGTTCACCGAACGAATCGCCAGCGCGGACCGCTCCACCTCGTCGACCAGATCGAGCACGGCCTCCTTGAACGGCATGGACACCGAACACCCGCGGATACCCAGCGCCCGCACACCGCCGATGGCGGCCGCGATGTCGGTGGTGGTGAACGCCTTATAGATAAAGTCCAGGCCGAGCTGGTCGTAGAGATAGTTGTGGAACCGGGTGCCGATGTTGCTGGGCCGGGCGGCCAGCGAGATGCACAACGTGGTGTCCTTGTTCAACGGCGGTCGGTTCATCTCAGCTCAGCGCCCCATAGACCTGCCGCGCGGCATCGCGGATGCGGTCCTTGAGGTCGGCCGGCAGTCTGACGTCGCGGACCTCCTGCACCTCGATCACCGTCGTCACCACACCGATGTCCTCTCGCTCCCACTTCGCGCCGTACTTGTCCAGGATCGCGCGCATCGGCAGGTTGTCGGAAAGCACACGCGCAGTGAACTTCTCGATACCGGCGACGCTCGCGGCCAGCATCAGCGCCTTCATCAGGAAGGAACCGACGCCGCGGCCCTGGTATTCGTCCCCGACGATGAACGCGATCTCGGCGGCGGTGCGATCGTCGTCGTCGCGGACGAAGCGGACGTCACCGACCATACCGTCCTCGAGATCGCAGAGCACCCAGGCGAAATGGTTCACATAGTCGACCTCGAACAGATAAGCCTTGAGCGACGAGGACAATTCGCGCGGCGACATGAACCGGCGGAACACCGTTTCCGCCGAGAATGCAACCGCGCCCCGTTCGGCGCGCGCACTGTCGCCGGGCAGCACCGGACGCAGCAGCAGCTCGGTGCCGTCGGCGAGATGGATCGGGATCGGCGTGATGAACGCGGCCATTCGCTGACGCGCGGTCCGCACCAACGTGTTGAGCACGCCGGGAAGCTCGATCAACGTGTCGAAGGCATCATCTCGGCCGACCCAGCCCGTGACCTCGCCGGCCGCCAGGACCGTCGCCACCCGCGGTGCGCGCCGTAGCAGCGCGATCTCGCCGATCAGCTGACCGGCCTCGACCGTCATGTGCAGGGTCTCGCCGTCCGTGTTGACGCGCTCGACGGCGCCACTGCCGGTGGCGATGATCAGGAACGAGTGCGCCGTCTCCCCCTGCCGCATGAGCACCTCACCGTCGCCGGCGCGCAGCGGCTCGAGCAGCGCCGCCAGCGGATACAGATCAGCGGGGAAACAGTCGGCGAACACCGACAGGTTCGACAGTTGGGCGGCACGCGCGGTTATCCACTCGGCCACCTCGTTGTCCTCCCATCACGGATTCCGGTGCCCTCCAACGCTATTGGACATCACTACGAGCTGGGCAGCGCGTCGACCGCGGCCGCCACCCGGGTCAGTAACTCATCGACGGATGCGGTGTCGTAGCCCCGCTCGAGCACCGACGACCGGGGGAATCTGATGCCACGGACGTCGGCGGCACAGAGGTGTCCACGGCCGTCGAGCCGGCGCGCGACCAGCTGCAGGAAGTCGTTGACCGACTTCGCGTCGTACCCCCTCCTGCCCACCGGCGTCTTCGGGAGAACGACCTCGCGAACATCGTGAGCCGTGACGCTCCCCGCGGCCTGTGTCATGCCGCCAATCGTACGGGCAGGGCCTTGGGCGCACGGCCAAACAGCCTGCCGGGCCGCGCCGTCGAGGGCTACCATCCAACTAACGACGATCCATTTCACGACGATCCAACTGACGAACGCGGCCCTCCGGCCCCTCGCACCGTGGCCACCGATCCGAGCGAACGGACGATCATGGCCGACATCGTGCTCATCAACCCGCGATTCGCGTTGTCCTACTGGGGTCTCGAGCGAGCGCTGCCGTTGGTCGGCAAGAAATGCAACCTGCCGACGGCGTGCCTGCCGCTGCTGGCCGCCCTCACACCGCCCGGGCACCGGGTGACGATCATCGACGAGAACGTCGAGCCCATCGACTACGACCGGGTCGCCCGGGCCGACATCGTCGGGCTCACCGGCATGACCGTCCAGCGCGCCCGGATGAGGGAGATCCTGCGCGAACTGAAGTCCCGCGGGGCCTTCGCCGTTGTCGGCGGCCCGTGGGTGAGCGTGCAGGAGGACTACTTCGACGGGTTGGTCGACGCGATCTTCGTCGGCGAGGCCGAGACCACCTGGCCCCGGTTCCTCGAGGACTGGGCGGCCGGCACCCACCAGCCGCGGTACGAACAGTCCGAACGGACGGACATGACGCAGGTTCCCGTCCCCCGCTATGACCTGCTGAACGCCCGCGAGTACCTGTTCGGCAGCATCCAGTTCTCCCGGGGGTGCCCGTTCCAGTGCGAGTTCTGCGACATCATCGTCACGTTTGGCCGCCGGCCGCGGCTCAAGACCAGCACACAGGTGATCGCCGAGCTCGAGGCGCTGCGCCACCAGCGCCTGACCATCGCGTTCATCGTCGACGACAACCTGATCGGCAACAAGGCCGCGGTGAAGGTGCTGCTGCGGGACATCGCGGCCTGGCAGGAGGCCGAGGGCTATCCGTTCTCGTTCTTCACCGAGGCGTCGCTGAACCTCGCCGAGGACGACGAACTGATGGCCCTGATGGACGCGGCCAACATCCAGGTCGTGTTCATCGGGATCGAGAGCCCGAACGAGGAATCGCTGCGCGAGACCAAGAAGTACCAGAACGTCCACAAGGGGGACAGTGCCGTCGACCGGGTCCGCCGGATCCAGGACGCCGGACTAGAGGTGTGGTGCGGAATGATCGTCGGATTCGACCACGACGACGGCGAGATCTTCGCCGCCCAGCGCGAATTCATGCGCCAGACCGACATCATGCATGCGATGGTCGGCATGCTCTCGGCCATCCCCAAGACGCCCCTGCACGCCCGGCTGTACGACGAGGGCCGGCTGGATCTCGACGACCAGCAGACCTTCGGCACCAACGTGATTCCGCGCGGGATGACCCGTGAACAGCTGCGCGACGGGTACGTCGCACTGATGCGCGACCTCTACGAGCCGAACTTCTACTTCGAACGTCTCGAAAATCTCTATCTCACAAGAAAATTCAACTTCTCCCGAGCCCGCGCCGAATACTGGAAGCAGCACCGCTGGCACAAGCGGCGGGCGCAGTCACTCGACGCGCTGCGGGCGGCCGGGTTGTTCCTGCGGCTCATGACGAAAATCCCGGACCCGGGCCTGCGCCGGATCTACCGCCACGAGATGGCGACGATCCTGCGCCGCCGACCGGATCCCGGCGTGTTGTTCATCTGCGTGATCAAGTGCGCGATGCACTACCACCACTACTCGATGTCGCGACAGATGGTCGAGGAGCGCGCCCTGGTGAACACCTTCTGACGCGACGCGCTACGGGTGCGTCGTTCCGTCCTTGTCGACCGGCCGGATCGTCGGCACGTGGGGTTGCAGCTTCCCGGTGCGGGGTTCCTTCTTGATCCGCACGGGTTTCTGCTCGTCTGCCTCATCGCTCATGGTTGCCCTTTCTCGATGACGACCCGGGTCGGCGATGCCGGTGCGGTGGTGCCGAACGCGACGCTGGCCGACGCGGCCACGACGAGGACGGCGATGGCGAGGATCAGCGCCCGGAAGCGGTTTGCCAGCCCGAAACGGCCTGTGACAGTGGCGATTGCCGCGGCGATGCCCTCCTGGTGCCCCACCGCGTAGCCGTACTGGATCTCCTCGGGCAGCAGCGGGTGGGCCGGGTCGGCGAACAGGGCCTCCTGGGTGTCGGCGGCGACATTGACCAGAACCGCGGTCGGCGCGTAGATCGCGAACGCCAGACCCACCGCACACAGGTAGGCCGCCATCGCCACGATGTACCAAACCTGTTGGCGCGGACCGGTGGAGAATCCGAAGAACGCGACGGCCGCTGTCGCGAGGGCGAGCATGGTAGAGGTGTTCGCGCGGTATTGGGCGAGCAGCCCTTCGACCTTGTCCCGCGCGGCTTTTGACTCCTCACGGTAGAGCTCGAGGGTGTCCAGCAGCACGTCGGTCTCGTCGGCTGCGGGCGGCTCATCGGGGGCTGTTGGTGGGTGCACTACACATCCGTCTGTCGAGGGATTGCCGATCGATTTCCCCAGCGAAGCACGCGCCGACGTCGATCGCAACAGTTCTCGCAGACGGCTCGTCCTACTGCGATCCTGAACCGGGCACGTCAACTCGCGCCTGCGTGATCCACCCCGTCGAACTGCCTGCCATCAGCCCCTCATGGGCGGTGTCGTTGATCGCCACGTACAGGGTGTGCCCATCGGCGCCACCAAGGCATGGTGCGACCACCCAACCGTGATCGACCGAAATGCGATGGGTTACTTCGCCACCGGCGCGGATCCGGAGAAACTCACCGGTGTCATAACACCCGACCCAGACTGCTCCTTCGGAGTCGACGCACAGTCCGTCCGGATGGCAGTCTCCCGGTAGGTGCACAAACTGCGTGGAGCTGAGGGGAATCGAACCGCGTGCGACGGTGGGTGGAGGCGCGGGCGCGGTTCGCACTGTGAAGATGCCCCCGACTTGATGCACGCCCGAAGCGTTAGCGCTTTGGCGGCGACGAGGTCACGCTGACTGGTGCTCCCGCCGACGTTGCTGCTAGATATGTCTTAGCACCTAGAGTGCATGTTGGGAGGAAACTGCGATGAGCGCGCTTCGCGCCAACGTTGAGGCTTTGGCGGTGTCCGGTACGGCGGTGAGCGGCCACGGGGAGACCATGGCGACCGCGCACGCAGCGGCGGACGGCCAGGTCTCCTGCGCGCAGGCCGGTTGGCAGGGCACCTCGGCGGCGGCGCTGGCTGCGAAGGCTGCCACATGGACCAAGACCACGGGTGCCCTGCTGGCCCGATTGTCCGATCACGCCCAGGGCTTGCACACTGGTGCTGCGGCCTATGCCGAGGGCGAGGAGCGTAGCTCGGCGGTGATGGAACAGGTCGCCGCCGAGGGCGATGCGGCAGCAGTGAAGCGTTAGACCGCCGTGGTCCTGACCGTCGCCGAAATCGAACGCTGGGACGCAGGCTAGGTACGCGAGGTGTTCCACGCGGCAAGCAGTCGCGCCCAAGCCGCTGTTGACGCCGCGAACGGGTTGGCCACCTTGCCGGCGTTTGCGACGTGGGGCGGCGTGGCGGCTGAGGCGGCTACCGAAGCGATCGGCAAGACGCGCCGCGATCTGGACGACCACGGTCGCGAGGCGCAGGCGGTCGCCAACGCTGCCCGTAACGCGGCCGATCAGATCGAGCACATCAAATCAGAACTGGCCGCCCTGATGGTCGACGCGGAATCCCTGGGCATGGAGATCGATCCGGTGACAGGACAGGTGCTGCCCAGCCGGTCCATCCGCGCCCCGATGGAAGCCCTGCTCAAAGCAGAACAACTGCAACCCCGGGTGACCAAGATCATCGCCGAAGCCAACATGGTCGATGTGACGCTGGCCAACGTGATCCACATGGCCGACGGCACGGTGCCGATCGCTTCGTCACAACACGAACATGGGCCCGAGATTCAAGCGGCACTGAACAATCCAGTACCAGAAGATACGAAGGCGTTCGGCGATCTGTGGCAGCTCACTCCCAAGGATCCAGACGCGCCCGATCCGGTCGCCAACCCCGCCGGTCAATCATCGAACGTGTCGGGTGCTCTCGATCAGGTCGCCGGTGATCCGGTGCCCGCGGTAGCTGACCCGGCGACCGGCAAGTCAGGCGGTCCGCCAACCAGCCTGTCGGGGGCGCTCGACCAGGTTGCCGGCGCACCTGTACCTGCCAAGGCGACACCAACGGTCATACCGGCCAAGGACGTCGAAGCTTTCAAGGCCTCAGCGCGGCCGCTTCTGGCCAGCCAGGGAGTGCCGCCCGAGCAGATCGAGTCCCGGTTGTCCGAAGTCGTCGCGCGGGCCCAGCAAGAGGGAATCAACACCTTCTACCGTCCCCCTGAGGCGGGTCGTATGCAGGCGCCCGGGTTTGGTGAGGGGTTCGGTGATGCATGGCGCAACTCCGAGCAGAGCCTGAAAAATCTGTTGGGTCAAGGTGGGCCCGGGGCGCCCGGAGTCGTGGACTCCTGGAAGGAGGTGGCCAAGGGTGTCCAGCAGACTGTGACCAACCCGGTGGGCACCGCCGTCGGTCAGGTCCAGCATGCGCTGGACTCGCCCAGTGCGGCGTACTACGCCGGCGAGAAGACCTTCGATCTCACCGCCGCCGCCGCGACTGCTCCCTTCGGCGCCGAGGGCGCCGCGATCCGCGCAGGACTACCCGCCGAGCTGGTCACTGAGGGCGGTGCCCCGCTGGCGGTCATGCGCGGATGGGATCCGTCGGGAGGTATGCCTGCAAGCGATTTCCAGAGTCTTTTCGGAACGCCTGAAGCCCGAATCTGGCCCGACGACAACGACGGATTCCCGCCCGGCTACGTTCCCCAACCCGCCCACCTACCTGCGGGAACCATCATCGACAGATTCGGATCCGAATTCGGGCGATATCTATCACCGGACGGCACCGTGTACGGCGACCGGGCCATTACGCCGGAAACCGTTGGCGGAGAATACAATCGCTACATGGTCACCGGAGCGCCGTTGCCGCCGGGATGGCGAATCGTTGAAGGGCCGGTGCAACCGTGGCTCGGGCAGACACCCTCGCCCACAGCCACGCAATGCATGATCGTGGGCCCCGAAGGGGCCAGGATTACCGTGAACGACTTAGTCACGAAGGGAATTCTCGATCGTGCAGGACCACCCCTTGGACGCTAGGTCAACCGAACTGCAAGCCGAGATCTACCGGTACGCAGCACAACTGGGGGCACGCCCCCTGACCGTCGGCATGCGAACCAACGACGGCCTCAACATCTTCGTCGGCGAGGATGGCCTCTACCACTTCACCTTCTACGAGCGTGGCAAGCTTGGATTCGACCAAGCAGGAAGCCTTGACGACCTTCTGTTCTGGTACTGCCAGAGCATCGTCAGCAACGATGCTTCCTACCTGTCGGACCGCAAGGAACGCTTCCTATACGAATACGATCTACTGAGCCGCCTGGACCCGGGGTGGGCGAAGCGGCGCGTACGTGAACTGGCCGCGAAGTTCCGCGAGTGGGAGCCTGGCGTGACGCAGCCAGAGGATCTCTCCCTGCTTCCCGACATCGGCGAGGCCCTGTGATCCCCAGTGTGCCGAGGTTCCGGCGCTGTCGATGCAGCTGCGGAGTGCGGCCCGCAGATGAACCCGCCTGCCGGAATTGTGGCCGCAGAAAGCTCGACCTCGCTCAACCACGGCACTGGACTTGGCCTCTACGGAAGCTATTCAACAGCGAAAGCCGTTGGGGCCAAATCGAACTCACTCGTGAGTATCGTTACCAAGAACCGCCTGGTAGTCGCGCCCACCATAAACCATACCGACAATCACCACCGTCTGGCCCAACACAGCGAAGGCGATCACGACTCGACGCTTGAAGCCGATTGTGCGAAGACCTGGCCTGATCCGGCCGCCGCGATGTAGCGGTGCAGCTCAAGGAGCTGGTCTTCTGCCGCTGGTGTGAAGACGACGCTGAGACTCACCCGTCCCCGGCCTGCTCGCCGGCAAGACGCGCACCGCCTGCGCGGAAACCGCCCTCGTAGGATCGGCAACGACGGCGTCGTATGCGGCGGCCACCTCGTTCCGTAGCCAGGCTTCAACGGCTTGATCGCGAGCGAACAAAGCCCGCAGTCCTTCGCGAATCACTTCGCTTTCGCTGGCATATTCCCCCGACCGCACTCGTTCACGCAATCCATCAGCCATGTCGTTGGGAAGCGTGATGCTTAGCTGGCCGAGCTGCCATCGACGTCCTTCACGGCCTTCCCGCGCCAACACACTTTTCACGCCTCGCGCCAACCCAGGGCCATCGCCGCGCCCGTGTCCAGATCCGCCATGGCCGCGGCGAAGCCGTCAAGGCGACGGGAGTGGGTCAGCACACGTTACTGACGCTAAGGAAACTCAGGACACTCAGGTACCCGGAAAGTGGAGCTAAGGGGAATCGAACCCCTGACCTTCTCGATGCGAACGAGACGCGCTACCAACTGCGCTATAGCCCCTTGGTCGCTAGCAGGCTACCAGCCAACCAGGATCAATCCGAAACCAGCGGGTCACTGCCCCGATGCGCGTGGCAGGTCGTATTCGCGGGCGAACGACGCGTACTCGAGATGCTCGAAGGCGGGGTCCTCGTCGTCGATCTCGAGCACCGCGGCCCCGGGGCGGCGCAGCCGTGCCGGCACCACGTCCAGCTCGCGGTCATCGGTGTTCTCCACGCCCAGCCGCGCCCGTGACATCCGCTGCATGCGCCGCCGGCGCAGCTGCTCCTCGATGCGGGTCTGACGGCGCAGGTACGCGAGGTAACCCAGCGTCGCGACCGCCAGAGTGGCACATGCGTACCAGGCCGTCGGGGTCCACGCGAAGGCCAGCACGGCACAGAGCAACAGCAGTGCGGCCATCGTCACCAGTGCGCGGCTGCGGAACCGGTACTTGCGGGCGCTGACCGCTGCCGCCGTCTTCGTCGCGTACCGGACCTCGCGACCGGCCACCGGGGCGACTGGCTCGTCGGCCTCGGGCTCGAGGCCGGAGGTGTCCTCGACATACTCGTACTCGTCGGCGGTGCCGTCCTCGTCCTCGGTGCTCTCGGCGGATACCGGTTCGGGCTCCTCGACGGCCTCCTCGGCCACCGGAGCGTCGGCCACCGATGGCTCGGGTTCCGTTTCGGCACTGGCGAATTCAAGCGGCAGCTCATCGGTCTGCGGTTCGACCGCTTCCTCGGCGACCGGCAATGCGCCGGAGTTCTCCTCGACGATGTCGACGTCGAGGTAGTCGGGTTCGTCCCCTTCGGCCAGCGTGGTCACGACCGCGACGGACTGCACCCGCGACGGCTTGCCGGTGACCACCACGGGACCGGTGTCGTCCTCGTCGAAGTCCTCGAAGTCGTCGTCGGCCTCGGGCCGCCAGTGCGGGTCGCTGCGGTGACCGGCGGCCGGACCGCCTCGCCTGATGAGTCGGGCTGCCCGGCTAGTGTTGAGGACCCGGGTCGCCAGGGCCACGTCGCTGGTGCGCCGGACGGTGTCACGCCGGTTGATGAGCATGGGCACCAGCACGAACAGCCAGAGCACGACGAGGGAGATCCACAACAGTGATTGGGGGATGCTTGGCATGGTGGCCTGCTCCTTTCCCCTCCAGGCTAGGTGTCGTGAGCTGCGCAATCAGGACGACGCGCCGAGGTCAATTACACACCTGTAATTCGATTCAGACAAGCACCACGAGCCACAAATATCACATTGGTAACACGGCCGAATTGTGACCGTAGACATCTGCAACGCCTACGGTCGATGAGCGTGCCATATCCCGACGCTCAAACCCACCGCGCGCGGCCGGCATGCACCAACTCCGCGGTCACCGATCCCCTGACCTCCTCGACGGTCAGCCCCACCAGCAGGTGATCGCGCCACCCGCCGTCGACGTCGAGGTAGCGCTTCAGCAGCCCTTCCTCCCGGAACCCGGCCTTTTCCAGTACCCGGCGGCTGGCCATGTTCTCGGGCCGGACGGTTGCCTCCACCCGGTGCAGTCGGACCGCGCCGAAGCAGTGATCCAGTCCCAGCGCCAGCGCGCCGGTGGCCACTCCCCCACCCGTCAGTGCACTGTGCACCCAGTAGCCGATCCACGCCGAGCGCAGCGCGCCGTGCGTCACGTTGCCGATGGTCAGCTGACCGCCGAACTCGCCGTCGACCTCGATGACGTACGGCAGCATCCGGCCGCGGCGCGCCTCCGCGCGAATGGCCGAGCACACCGAAGGCCAGGACGAAATCCCATGGCGCGCATCCCATTCCAACTCGGCGGTGGGCTCCCAGGGTTCGAGGAACGGCCGGTCGTCCAGGCGGAGCCGGCTCCACTGGGCCGCATCGCGCATCCGGACCGGACGTAGTCGCACCACCCCTGCGGGCACGCGGAGCGGACCCACGACCTCGGGCCAGCCGGGGTGCACACTCCCGACCCGCAGGAAACTCACGTCGAATCAGCCGCGCTGGGCCAGGAAGGCAACGTCGACCGTCTCACCCGTGCGGATCTGCTCGGCCTCACTGGGCACCATCACCAGGCAGTTCGCCTCGGCGAGGGTCGCCAACAGGTGCGACGACGCGCCCGGCGTACCACCGAGCGCCTGGACCAGGTACTCGCCGGTGTCCTGATCGCGCATCAGCTGGCCGCGCAGGAATCCCTTGCGGCCCGGCACCGTCGCGATCGGGGACAGCGTGCGGGCTTGCACGATTCGCCGCATCGGCTGTCGCTTGCCCAGCGACAGCCGGATCAGCGGCCGCACCATCACCTCGAACACCACGAGCGCGCTCACCGGGTTGGCGGGCAGCAGGAAGACCGGAACACCGTCGGCGCCCAGCTGGCCGAAGCCCTGCACCGACCCCGGGTGCATCGCGATGCGCGCCACCTCCATCTCGCCGAGGCCCGCGAGCACCGACCGGACCGCCTCGGCGGCGGCGCCTCCGACCGCGCCGGCCACCACGACCACCTCGGCGCGACTCAGCTGACCCTCGACCGCTTCGCGCAGGATCTTCGGATCGCTGTCGATGATGCCGACACGGTTCACCTCCGCCCCGGCATCGCGGCCGGCGGCGGCCAGGGCGTAGGAGTTGACGTCGTAGACCTGGCCGTTGCCGGGCGTACGGGAAATGTCGACGAGTTCGCCGCCGACGCTGATCACCGACAGCCGGGGCCGCGGATGGACCAGCACCCGCTCGCGTCCGACCGCGGCCAGCAGTCCGACCTGCGCCGCGCCGATGACGGTGCCCGCCCGGACCGCGACGTCGCCCGGTTGGACGTCGTCGCCCGCGCGACGGACGTAGGCCCCCGAACGCACCCCACGCAACACCGTGACCCGGGACTGCCCACCGTCGGTCCAGCGCAACGGCAGCACCGCGTCGGCCAGGGTCGGCATGGGCGCACCGGTCTGCACGCGAACGGCCTGCTTTGGCTGCAGTCGCGACGGAGTACGCGCGCCCGCCTCGATGGTCGCGATCACCGGCAGACTGAGCTGCCCCTGGCCGTCACCGTCATCGCCCTCGGCGCCCAGGGCCAGCACGTCGACACTGCGCACGGCATAGCCGTCGATGGCGGCCTGGTCGAAGCCCGGCAACGGTCGTTCGGTCACCACCTCTTCGGCGCACATGAGCCCCTGCGCCTCGGCGATCGCCACCCGCACCGGCCTCGGGGCCACGGCCGCCGCCTGCACGCGGGCCTGCTGCTCTTCAACCGAACGCACTAAGAACCTTTCTGCGCGAAGGCGCCGACGCTACTGCTCGTCCAGGCCCAGCCGCGATACCAGCCAACGGCGCAGGTCCGGGCCGTAGTCGTCACGATCCAACGCAAAGTCAACCGCAGCCTTGAGGTAGCCGCCGGGATTTCCCAGGTCGTGTCGGGACCCGCGGTGCACCACGACGTGCACGGGATGACCCTCCTCGATCAGCAAGGCGATCGCATCGGTCAGCTGGATCTCGCCGCCGACGCCGCGGTCGATCCTATTGAGCGCGTCGAAGATCGCCCGGTCGAGCACGTAACGCCCGGCCGCCGCGTACGGCGACGGTGCGTCCTCGGTCTTGGGCTTTTCCACCATGCCCTTGACCTTGAGGACGTTCGGGTTGGCCGCATCGGGCACCACCTCGACGTCGAACACGCCGTAGGCACTGATCTCGTCCTCGGGCACTTCGATGGCGCAGAGCACGGTGCCGCCGCGCTTGGCGCGGACCTTCGACATCGTCTCGAGGACGCCGGTTGGCAGCACCAGGTCGTCGGGCAGAAGAACAGCGACGGCATCTTCGTCGGGCGCCAGGACGGGTTCGACACACAGCACCGCGTGCCCCAGCCCCAGCGGCTTGTCCTGGACCACCGATTCGACCTTGATCAGGGCCGGGGCCCGCCGCACCTTCTCCAGCATCGCCGTTTTGCCGCGGGCTTCCAGCGTGCCCTCGAGCACCAGATCGGCCACGAAGTGGGCGACAACGCCGTCCTTGCCCTCCGAGGTCACAATCACCAGTCGCTCGGCCCCGGCCTCGGCCGCCTCGGTGGCGACGAGCTCGATCCCGGGGGTGTCGACGACGGGCAGCAGCTCCTTGGGAACGGTCTTGGTGGCCGGCAGGAATCGGGTGCCCAGACCAGCGGCGGGCACGATCGCGGTACGCGGAATGGGTACCTCGGCCTTCTTCATCCGTGACACCATAACCGGATTGTCTGGGCGCGGAGACGGTGTCATGGTTGTCCCCACGATGACACCCACAAAAGACCAGTTGAGAAGGCAGAACCTGGCCGCACGGGAAGCCCTCGACGCGGCCGATCACGCCACCGAGGCGGCCTTGCTGACCGCCACCGTGTGCGCGATGCCCCTTCCGGCGACGGTATGCGCGTATGTCCCGGTCGGCCGCGAGCCGGGCGCGGTGTCGATGCTCGATGCGCTGTGCGATGCCGGGGCGCGGGTGCTGTTGCCGATCACGGTCACCGACAGCGCGGGCGCCGCGCAGCCGTTGCGGTGGGCCGAATACCGCCCTGGCGAGTTGGAGCGCGCCCGTTACGGACTACTCGAGCCCGCCGGGCCGGGACTGCCCCCGGAGGAACTCGCGCGGGCGCGCCTGGTGCTCGTCCCCGCACTCGCCGTCGACCGGCACGGACATCGGCTGGGCCGGGGGGCCGGCTTCTACGACCGTTCGCTGCCGCTGCGTGACCCCGGCGCCGCGCTGATGGCCGTGGTGCGCGACGACGAACTCCTCGACGCGGTGCCCGCAGAGGCGCACGACGTGCCGATGACGCACGCCCTGACGCCGCGGGGCGGCGTGACCCCGCTCGGTTGACGCGTCAGCACCGGTCCAGGACGTCGGCCATGGCCTGCTTCTCCTTGGCCGACACCCACAGTCCGTACGCGCTCTTGACCTCGACCTGGCGGGCGACGAACGCGCAGCGGAATCCCACATTGGGCGGCAACCACGACGCCGCATCCCGAAATGCCTTGTCGAAGTTGGCTTTCGGGCTGACGGCCAGCAGGTTGCGCGGATCGTTGGCGAAGTCGAGGCGACGTTGGTCGTCCCATTCGCGGGCGCCCTTGTACCAGGCGTCGGCCAGCGCGACGACGTGGTCGATCTCCACTCCGTTCGAGGTGTCGGGGCCGCGGACGAAGGCGATGACCGCCCCGGTGTACGGGTCGTGCAGGGTGCCGCGCTCGGCGTAGCAGGTGCCCCGGCGGACCTCGAGATCGCCCAGGTCGCGACGCAGGATGTCGTCACGGGTGTTGCAGCCGTTGTGCCCGAACTCGACGTTGACGTCGTCACTCCAGGACTTCCCGAACCGGTACCGCGCGAAGTCCTGGGCCCGGTCCCAGCCCTTGACCGGCAGCGCGGCCAGGGCGGCCCGAGCGCCGTTGAAGCCCGCGGAGTCGGTGGACGTGGGGGCCGTGGTGGACGTACCGGGTGTCCAGGTCGGCGACGGGCCGGACGACGCGTGGTCGGTGCGCAGCCACCGTGCCAGCGCCACGATGGCCACCACCAGGGCGACCAGTACGAGGATGCTCAGGGCCAGCCGAAGGGGACCGCGGCGGCGCTTCGGTCGTCGCTCGGGAATGACGCGGGCCACATAGCGGTTCTAGCACTTGGCACGGTAGAGTGCTAACAAGTCTTGACCTTTCCCGGAGGTTTTCTTGCCCACCTACAGCTACGTGTGTACCGAGTGCGACGATCGGTTCGACGCCGTCCAGGCGTTCACCGACGACACGCTGAGCACGTGCAACAAGTGTTCGGGCCGCCTGCGCAAGCTGTTCAACTCGGTGGGTGTGGTCTTCAAGGGCAGCGGCTTCTACCGGACCGACAGCCGGGACTCCGGCAAGGGTTCCTCGAGTGTCCCCAGCGGCTCGGAATCCAGCCCGAGCTCCACCGGCACCGAGAAGTCGACCAGCACCAGCTCCGACAAGTCCGCGAGTTCGTCCAGTTCATCCAGCTCCTCGACCTCCTCGACCTCCTCGAGTTCGACCACCTCGGCCAAGGCCGCGGCCGCCAGCTGATCCACAGTTCCACGCTGTCCACAGCACCAGGCTGAGATCGTGCACCCCGGTGCGGTCGGCGCACCTACCGTGGCACCATGCCGAGTCGCCGCGCCGAATCCCTGAACCCGACGCTGACCGACCGGATCCGGCAGGCACTGCAGCCCGACTGGGTGCACACCGCAAAGGCGCGCCGCGTCGCCGCGGCCATCCTCGTCGTCCTCGCGGCGGTCATCGCGATCCGCGCAGAACCCGGCGGCGAGCACTCCCCCGTCGCGATCGCGGTCCACGACCTGCCACCGGGCACGGCCATCACCGCCGACGATGTTCGTATCGAAAGTCGTTTGGCATCAACACTTCCCGACGGATCACAATCAGATCCGGCGGCCTTCGTCGGCGCCACGCCCGCCGGCCCCATCCGGCGCGGCGAGATCATCACCGACGTCCGTCTCCTCGGACCCCGGCTCGCGCAGGCCGCGGCCGGGCCCGACGCCCGACTTGTTCCGCTGCACGTCACCGACAAGGCGTTGCCGGATCTCCTACGGCCCGGCGATGTCGTCGACATCGTCGCGGCGCCCGCTTCGGAACCCGACGCCACCGCGCGCACGCTGGCCACCAACGCGGTGGTCGCGTCGGTCTCGGCCCGGCCCAGGACGCCAACGGTGTCCGACGATCGTGTCGTGCTGGTTGCGCTGCCCGTGACCGTCGCCATTGCCGTTGCGGGCGCCAGCCTGGTGCAGAGCCTGACCCTTACGCTGCACTAGGCCGAGCTGTCCGGCTTTTCTACGGTTACGTCACGGAATGCCCAGCACCGGGCATCCCGCTCCCTGGGCGACTAACGTCGAATCCGGGCATTCCACCCACGACAGAAAGGTGCGTCCCCATGCTGAAGGGGTTCAGAGATTTCATCGCGCGTGGCAACGTGATCGACCTGGCCACAGCCGTCATCATCGGTGCGGCGTTCACCGCCGTGGTCACGGCGTTCACCGACAATGTGGTTCAGCCGCTGATCAGCCGGATCGGCGCCAGCCCGGACTCGGACCACGGATTCCTGCGAATTCCACTCGGGGACAACCTCTTCATCGACCTCAACGCGGTGCTCAGCGCCATTATCAACTTCCTGATCGTCGCCGCGGTCATCTACTTCATCATCATCGTGCCGTACAAGAAGCTCAAGGAGATCGACAGCAAGGTGGAAGAGGAGGACACCGAACTGACCCTGCTCACAGATATCCGGGACCTGTTGCGGCAGAACGTCGCACCCGATTCCGCGGCGCCTTCCGGCAAGCACGTCAGCAACTACACCGGACCGGACTGGGAGGCAAAGAACGCCGAAACCGAATAGTCCTGTGCCACAAATGACTTCGGCCCCCGGCGATACCGGGGGCCGAAGTCATTTGGTTTACGATCGGCTACGGGTTGTTGGCGTCGAACGGGATGCTCATCCACCACGCGCAGTACGGACCGCTGATGACACATGCACTCAGGTCGCCGCCGGCACCCGAGAACGACCAGGCATCGAACGCCTGCTTTGCCTTGTTGGAGGTACGCACATCGCCGTTCAGCCCGCCAGACGCCTGGGCCTGGCCCATGCCGGCAGCCCGGAGTTCGCCCTGGATGCCGGGCGCGCGAACGCCGCCCTCGACGGCAGGTCCCTGACCCGGCTGAGCGGGCTGCGGCTTGAGCGTGTCGGCGGCGGCACTGCCCGCACCGATGGTCAGGACAGCCGCGGCGCCGGCGAGAATCCCCATTCCTGCGGATATCAGTTTCGATGTCACCCTGATCTACCCATCTCTCAGTGGCGGGGCCACATGCGTAGCCTTGGTCGCCGTATTCGGCAAGCTTGGCACAGACTATCAGCGAAGTGAGCGCGGCGCAGACGTCACAGCGATATTTACCGTCGGCTCTCGACCGAAAATGTTGCTGCATCGCTGGCGGGAGCCCCCGTCGATCCGCGCTCGCCATCGCTCACAGTGGTCAAGGGCTAATGATCCGGCGCCAGTCACAGCAAACTGACCCCGGCACCGGCGAGGGCAGTTTGCTGTGCGATGGGCCGGTTCGTCTCAGTTCATGTTCCACGGCTCGCCGTAGGTGGTGACGCTGTCACCTGTGGAGGCGATCAACCGGGCGTACGGGCGCAACAGCACACCGCCGGCCGCACCGGTCACCGTGCCGTGCGCGTTGGACACCGCCACCGCACCGTTGGCAC
>Ga0209023_10000529_pt1 | contig 57826 bp, 54 predicted proteins | sample LakOneMetagenome_FD_187468 | JGI IMG/M metagenome (GOLD analysis project Ga0209023, IMG submission 187468) | Freshwater and sediment microbial communities from Lake Erie, Canada (SPAdes) (version 2) | ecosystem: Environmental > Aquatic > Freshwater > Lentic | place: Lake Erie, Canada... | reverse complement strand
GTCCCTTCCGTGTTCACGGAGCCGTTGGTCGCCTGATACTGCGTCCAGCCACCTTCGAGCCCCGTTGGCTGCGAGTAGCCGAACGCCGAACCACGGAAGATGTTCGAGCCGCTCTTGGTGACGACGTTCACGACGCCGCCGGTCGCCTGTCCGAACTCGGCGCTGTAGCCACCAGTCTTGACCTGCACTTCCTGGATGAAGTCATACGGTGTGGCGTTGCCGAGCGAACCGAACGTCGTCGAGTACGAACCGAGGCCGCCGTATCCGGTGTTGGTCACGTTGGTACCGTCGACCACGTACTGGTTCTCGAGGCCAGTGCCTCCGGAGATGGACGGGTTCTGCGTGCCGAGTGATCCCGAGCTGCTGACGCCGGGCGTCAAGTACAGCGTCTGCGCAAATGTTCGACCGACAGGAATCTGCGACAGGTCGTCCGTGTTGATGACCGCACCGATCGTCGTGCTCGTCGTGTTGATGGTCGGCGTCGTTCCCGTGACCTGCACGGTCTCCGCTACCGTCCCCACTTCGAGCTTCAACGTGAGGTCAACCGACTGACCGAGCTTGATGCTGACGTCTCGCTGCTCGGCAGTCTTGAAGCCTTGTAACTCGACGCGGACGGTATACGCGCCCGGCGTCAGAAAGGGGATGGTGAAACGACCTTCGTCTGCGCTGACGGCGGTCTTGCTGCCCTGCACGCCACTGACGGTGACGGTCGCGCCTGGCACGGCGAGCCCCTGTGTATCAACGACGCGTCCACTTAGTGCGCCGGTTGTTTCCTGTGCAAGTGCGTTTGGCTGTGGCAACAACCACAGCGCGGTAACCAGCGCGATCGCGATCTTCGTCAGTCGACCTGTTTCTCGCATGGTCTCTGCTCCTCTCTGCGGCGCGGGCAACAACGTGTCCGCGCTCAGGGTGACGGGGCGTAGGGAAAGAGGGCTCAAAGCCAGGATGTTAGTGACGCAACGCCGAGTGGCCGTGACAAGAGAGAGGAAGTTTTGCGAAGCTGAACTGGATCAAATGCATTTCGATAGATCTTTTCTAAAGCGGCTACATGGCTTCTGGCCGTGTGCCGCACACGGATGTAGAGAAGCGCCTCGGCAGTTCGACTGTGGTGTAATCGACGCCGTGTGGCGTCGCGCCTTCGCGGTTGTGGTTCTAACCTCATGTCTTGCTGGTGCACGTGTGGCTTCGGCACAGGCAACTCGTGAGTCATCCCGCACGCTGCTGGCGGCTGTGGTCAGTGGGCAGGGACGCCCCATCGTGGACGTGGGCCTGGACGACTTCGTCGTGACGGAAGGTGGTCAGCCGCGCGAGATCCTCGATGCGCACATTGCTGATTACCCGCTGGCGATCGTGATCGACGATCGCGCGGAGGTTGCGGAGAGCGGCCCGGCCATCCGCGCCGCCGCACACCGCTTCATTCAGCGCGTCGGCGAACGCCCGATTGCACTCTTCAGGCTCACCAGTGCCGCGGCACCACTCACCACACTCGACGATGACCGAGCGGTGGTGCTCGAGAGACTGGAAGGCATGGCCTTCAATGCGACGTCTCCGGATTCACCACTCGCGACGCTCGCGCGCAGTGCGGCCATCCTGCACGACAGCGGCTCGCCGTTCTCCGCTGTTGTCGTGATTGCGGGTGCACCCGTCGATGCCAATGCGATGGTGCGTGGTGAACAACTTCCCCAGATCATCGAGAGCGGCGCGTCCGTGCACGTCGTGCAGGCGCAGTCGAATCAGTCGGCACCTGCCGACTCACAAGAGCCGGATCTGTTGCACCTCATCGTCGAGCAGACGCACGGACAGTTCACGCCCATCTTCTCGTCTGCGTCGTACACCGCGGCGCTCGATCGGCTGGCCGATCGACTCGCGATCGAGATGATGGTGCAGTATCTGGTGCCGTCAGGACCAAAGGCTGGTGACGTGCAGGTGGGCGTGCGTCTCCCAGGCGCCCGCGTCGTCGGACTCGGCGTCAAGTAGCGCGGCTCGCGCAACGCGGCGATGGTGCCGTGGCTCGACACCGCGACGCGTCACAGCCGGCGACGATGCGCGCCAACTGCACGACTCGCATTCGTGAACGCCGCTCCGCCACACGCGTAGACGCGTCCGATCGAATTCACATGTGAGGAGGGTGCAGCGAGGCCGGTCGGAGGGGCGATCGGAATGAGGACGGATGTACGGCGCGGAACTCAGGTCCGCGCCGATACCGTTCGACGGATGGAGTCAGGAGAACGACGCGACCTCGAGCAGGGCCGGCTTCTACGCAGCGGCGAGCGTGCCCACGCGGCGTGAAGGTCGACCCCGATCTAGTTGGCGCGCGATTCGACCTGTGTGAGCGCGTCAGCGATGAGGCGCTCGTTGTCTTCCTTCGTGATGTTGCGCTGAAGAATCTTCGACGCAATCGACACGGACAGGTCGACGGCTTCGGCGCGAATCTGCTGAATGGCCCGGCCGGTTTCCAGCTGAATCTGACGCTCGGCGTTGCGCATGATGCCTTCCGCTTCCGCCTTGGCCTTCTGTCGCATCTCCTCGCGCAGTCGGTCGCCGTCGGCTCGCGTCTGGGTCATCAGCGCTTCGGCCTCAGCACGTGCCTTGCGGATGATCTGGGCCGACTCCTGCTCGAGCCGCTCGAGTTCCTGCTTGGCGGCCTGGGCATCGTCGAGCGCTTTTCGAATGCCCTGCTGACGCACTTCCAGCGCCTCTAGCAGCGGCCGCCAGGCGAACTTGGCAAGCAGCGTCAGGAGGACGAGGAACGTCAGGACGGTCCAGATGAATAGGCCCGGATCGGGCTGGACCAGCGGGTTGTTCATCGCTTCTTTCCTTGTGTCGGTGATCGTTCAGCGTGGGCAGCCGCGTCCACGACGGTGCGGCTGGCCCGGCGCGGAAGATGCCTACTGCTTCATCAGCACGATCAGCAGCGCGAACACTTCGGCAAGGATCGCGACGCCTTCGAGCAGGAACAGCGGCAGGTTGACCGCACCCGTGATCTTGTCAGCTGCGCTGGGCTGACGCGCGATTCCCTCGGCAGCGCCGGCCGCCAGACGGCCGATGCCAAGCCCGGCACCAATCACCACCATGCCCAGGCCCAGACCCGCGCCGAAAAACGCAATTGCATTGCCACCCATGTCGTCTCTCTCCTCAGTCGTTAGTGTTTGTCGAAGCGTGTAGTCAGTACGAACGCAGAATCAGTGATGGACGTGAATCGCCATGCCGATGAAGACCGCCGACAGCAGCGTGAACACGTAGGCCTGCACCAGAACCACGATGATCTCGAGGCCCGAGATGGCCGTCGCGAGCGGCAGCGACACGCCCAGTCCGACGACGCTGCCAACGGCCGAACCGGCCATTTCCGCCCCCAGGAACACGAAGGACAGAATCGCCAGAATCGCGATGTGACCGCCCGTCATGTTGGCCGCAAGACGCATGGTGAGTGCGAACGGCCGTACGAACATGCCCATCAACTCAATCGGGATGAGCAGGATGTAAAGCGGCCATGCGAGACCGTGCGGCACCAGGTTGATCCAGTGCTGCACCGCACCGTGGGCACGCGACCCGGCGATGATGATCGCGGCAAACGTCACGACCGCGAGTGCCGCGGTGACATTGAAGTTGGCCGTCGCCGTCGTGCCGCCGTGCAGCAGCTGCTTGATGATCGACTGATCGCCCGTGTGCAGCACGAAGTGATCGAGGATGCCGAGCACCTCGAAGATCGGGATGAGGCCGATCGCGTTGGCGCAGAAGATGAAGACGAAGAAGGTGAGAAGAAGCGGGGTCCACGTGTTCACCCACTTCTTGCCGACGTTCGGAAGCGCAATCGAATCACGGATGAATTCGACCAGCCACTCGAGCGCGTTCATGAAGCCGGTCGGCACCCGCTTGTCCTGCGACAAGTACTTGCGCACCGTGATGGTGATGACCAGGAACGCAAAGACCGCCACCAGCCACAGCATCAGCACATGCTTGGTGACCGAGAAGTCGATGCCGAACAGCGTCGGCAGATGGATGAGCGGATGATCGTGACTGCTGTTCGAGACGTGCTCGATGATCGTCTCGCCTGCATTGAACTTCTCCACGACCTCGGAGGCGTGTTCCTGCAGTTCCTGGACGTGCTCTTGGCCAAACATCATTCGTCGTTACGAACGCGCGGGTCCGCTGAAGAGGCGCTTGAGACACACCGCTTCGAACAGATGCAGCGCGATGAAATAGCTGCTAAAGCTCACTACGAACGGCACGGGCGATACCCGCACCACTTTCAGAAGCACGGCAACGTACGCGCCGAAGAACACGAACTTCAGCGCGAAGGCCCCAACCATCTGGCCCATCAGCGCCGCCGGGTCGCGCCGGTACGTGTGTTCGAACAGGACCCACGATACGCACGCCGCGAGAAGCGGCCCGAGCATCCCGAACCACACCGCCAACCCAACCGCGGAACCACCCAGACCCCAGGCCGTCAGCCATCCGATCAGGCTGAGACCTACCATCCAGGCGACTTCGGTCATCGCTTGAACACGACCTTGGCCAGCTCGTAGAACCCCACGATGAGTCCGAGCACCAGGCCACCAAGCAGAAACCAGTGCGATGTGCCGCCACGCCAGCGGTCCACCGCGTACCCTATGCCACCGAGCAGGAGGATGGCGCCAATCAGCGTGTAGCTGCTGCCGGCTGCCTCTTCCGACTGCTGGACCGTCTCCTGAAAGCTTTCAAGCGACTTCTCGAGTCCGTCGAGTGGCGAGCGGCGATTGTCATCGGGCATAGACACGCACTCGAATCTGTCGCACGCAGACAGAAGAGTATACCCCAACTTTGTGAAAAACTTCACCAAGTCTCGACAACGAAAAGATCTCCAAAAACGCCACCAAACGCGGGCATTTCACCGCATTTGCCTCGCCTCCCCGATGCCCGCCAGCAGAGTCCGGTCCACCAACATATTGGTCGCTCGTGGAACCGAGCGCATCGAGCTCCGGGTCAGCCAGCTCAACCAAACTTCGCCCAACCGCCTCAGACGAGTCCGCTCGGCGGGCTCCAATCTTACGCACGCGGTGTCCGCAAACGTCAGAAACATAAGCACTTCGTTGCGCCGCACGGATTGACCACGGTCTGACCGAGTCCTATACTTGCCAGATGATGCGACGAGGCTCGCTGGCGGTCGGTCTTCTGCTCACGGGGCTCGCCGTGATGCCCCCTGCCCACCTCCGCGCACAGGCGCAACAACGGGTGGTCTACGCCAGCGCCCTCGACCAGAGCGGTGCGCCGGCCTCCGGACTCGGCGCTGCTGACTTCGTGGTTCGCGAAGACAAGATCGCGCGCGAGATTCTGGCCGTCGCGCCCTCGTCTGATCCGATGGAGATTGCGCTGCTGGTCGACAACAGCGCCGCTGCCGATCCGTTTGTCCGCGATCTGCGGGAAGCGACGTCGGCCTTCATCGCCGCCATCGCCGCTGATCCAACCGGTGCCAGACACCAGGTGTCGGTCATCACGATTGGTGAACGTCCGACCATCAACACCGACTACACGCTGAACCTGGAACAGGCGCGCAAGGGCACGCAGCGCATCTTCCCGATGAGCGACAGCGGCACCTACCTGCTCGACGGCATCATCGAGACCTCGAAGCGCATCAAGAAGCGCGCGTCGTCTCATCCGGTGATCGTGGCCGTCGTCACCGCCGGTCCCGAGTTGAGCGATCGGCCCTATCAGTCTGTGCTCGAGCCCCTGAAGGATTCAGGCGCGGCGCTGCATATCGTGGTGGTCGGACGCCCGCTTGCCGGCAACCACGACCGCGACATGGTGGTCGACACCGGCACGCGCGACACCGGCGGTCGCTACGACACGGTGCTGACCGGCACCGGGCTCACGCTGCGGCTGAAGCAGCTCGCAGAAGAACTCACGCATCAGTACAAGGTCACCTACTCGCATCCGCAGACGTTGATTCCGCCGGACCGCGTGACTGTGGCGGCCGCCAAGCCTGGCCTCACCATTCGCGGCGTCGCCCGTCGTGAGACGTCCGGCGAGAGTAACGGCCGATGACCACCCGCGCTCGCCTGCACGTCGCAGCGCTCTCGCTCGCGCTTGCAGGGGGCGGTGTGCTCGGCTTCGCAGGCCTCGCAGCCGCCCCGCAGGCCGCGCAACAACCAGCACCCGCTGCACCGGCCGGAACACCGTCGACTCCACAGCCCTCGTTTCGCGCCGGCGTGGAGCTGGTCTCGCTGAACGTCACCGTGACCGATGCCGCTCAGAAGTACGTGACCGATCTGACGCAGGACGACTTCCAGGTGTTCGAGGACGGCGTCAAGCAGGACGTCACACTCTTCAACCGCACCAACCTGCCCATTGCGCTCTCGTTGCTCGTCGACACGAGCGCCTCGATGGAAACGCGCCTGCCCATCGCGCAGGAAGCGGCCATCGGGTTCGCACGTCGTCTGCGCCCGCAGGATCTTGCCGAGATCGTCGACTTCGACAGCCGCGTCGTGGTGTTGCAGAACTTCACGAGCAAGGCGTCAGAGCTGGAGACGGCCATTCGCAAGACCTCGGCCGGCGGCTCCACGTCGATGTACAACGCGATCTACATCGCGCTCAAGGACCTGAAGAAGGCCGTCGCCACCAACACGGACGAGATCCGCAGACAGGCCATCGTGGTGCTGTCAGACGGTGAAGACACGTCCAGCCTGCTGCCGTTCGAAGAAGTGCTCGATCTGGCCAAGCGCTCTGAAACCGCTATCTACGCGATCGGGCTGCGGTCCGCGGAGAGCAGCAGTTCGGCCAGCAAGGGCTTCAAGGAAGCCGAGTTCGTACTGCGGCAGCTGTCACAGGAGACGGGCGGTCGCGCGTTCTTCCCGAACCAGGTCGCTGACCTGAACAACATCTACTCCCAGATTGCCGACGAGTTGTCGAGCCAGTACACGGTCGGCTACACCTCGAAGAACCCGAAACGGGACGGCGCGTGGCGCCGCGTCGTCGTGCGTGCGAGCCGGACGGGTGTTCAAACGCGCACCAAACTGGGCTACTTCGCACCGACGCGGTAACACCATGCACTGGATTCCCGAGGCGCTCTACGTCGCCGCTCTCGTCGCCTACATCGTCCATTTCGCGAGGCGCGAGCCGACGGTTGGCCGCGCCGCCACCACGCTGCTGCTGGCAGGCGCACTCGCCCACACCTTCGTCGTCGGCATGCAGACGATGGAGGCGGGACATGTGCCGATGACCAGTGCGTCGTCTGCAGTCTCGACCTTCGTGCTGCTGCTGGTCCTCGCGTACCTCTACACCGAGATGACCACCGAAGAACGCGCCATGGGCACCTTCATCCTGCCGCTGGTCGTGGTGCTCCAGGCGCTGCCCGTACTGCATCCGATGGCCGAGGCCCGCGCCGACGTGCTGCACGGTCCGCTCTTCGGCATCCACGTCTCCTCGCTGCTGTTCGCCTATGCGAGCTTTGCCCTCGCGTGCGTCATCGGCATCACATACGTGCTGCTGTTCAAGGAGATCAAGGCCAAGCACCTGGGGTTCTTCTACGCACGCCTGCCCTCGCTACAGGTGCTCGATGCGATGAACCAGCGCGCCATCATCATCGGCTGGGTGTGCTTGACCATCGGGCTCGTGGCCGGTGCGGTATGGGCGAACACCGCACCGCTGTCGGATCCGCGGGTGCAGGCCATGTCGCTTGCAGACCCGAAGATCTTTGTCGCCCTCGTGTGCTGGGGCATCTACTCGTTCGAGGTGTTCGCCGCGCGTCGTATCGGATGGGGCGGACGCAGAGCCGCGTACTTGTCGGCAGTAGGATTCGCGATCGTGTTGCTGAACTTCCTGCCGATCAGCTATTTCCTCACCAAGAGCCACGATTTCTAGAGACTGTTCGTGCATCTGCTTTTGCTGGGCATCAGCCATCGCACGGCGCCCGTCGACGTCCGCGAGCGACTCGACTTCCAGACGCGCGGCCTCGACACGGCGCTGCGCGCGCTCGCAAGCCGCCACGCCGCCGCCGAGGCCGTGATCGTCTCGACGTGTAACCGCGCGGAGCTCTACGCGGTGTGTGAGGACGTCGCGGCGACGCGCGAAGCACTCAAGACATTTGTCAGCGAGTATCACGGCCTCGACCGCGAGGCGGTGTCGCCGCACATCTACGGACAGGTCGATCTGGACGCTGCACGGCACCTGTTCCGCGTCGCCGCCGGTCTCGATTCGCTTGTCGTCGGTGAACCGCAGATTCTCGGGCAGGTCAAGGACGCGCACAGTGCGGCTGGTGCCGCGCGCACCTCGGGCACGCTGCTCAATCGACTGTTCCACGCCTCGTTCGGCGTCGGCAAACGCGTCCGCACCGAAACCGGACTGGGGTCCGGCGCGGTGTCGGTGAGCTTCGCCGCGGTATCGCTGGCCAAGAAGATCTTCGGCGACGTCAAAGGTCTCAACGTGCTCGTCATTGGCGCGGGCGAGATGGGCAAGCTGACCGCTCTGCACATGAAGTCGCAGGGCGTGTCGCAAGTCACCATCGTCAGCCGCACGATGGCGCATGCGGCGCGCACGGCGGAAGCCATTGGCGGCGCGGCAGCCGCGCCGATGGAGGAACTGAACGCACTCCTGGGCCGTGCCGACATCGTGATCACCGCAACCGGCGCCTCCACCGCGGTGCTCACCAAGGCGCACATCGAAGCGGTGATGCGTCCGCGGCGCAATCGTCCGCTGTTCCTCATCGACATCGCCATGCCACGCGACGTCGAAGCGTCAGCGGGTGATCTCGAGCAGGTCTTCCTCTACAACATCGACGACCTGCAGGCGACCGTGCGGGAAAACCTGGCGCGACGCGCCAGCGAAGTCTCGCGCGCGGAAACCATCGTCAACGAGGAAGTCGAGAAGTTCGGACAGTGGCTGCGCTCGCGCAATGCGGTGCCGACCGTCGTAGCGCTGCGTCAGCACTTCGAGCACGTCCGCCGCACCGAACTCGATCGTCTCGCCTCATCGCTGCCGCCCGACACGCGGGCTCGCGTCGAGGACATCACACGCCTGGTCATCGAGAAGCTCCTGCTGACACCGACCGAACAACTGAAGGCAGCCACCGAGCACGATCTGTCGACCGCCTACGCCGACGTGCTGACGCGCCTGTTCGGTCTGGAGACGAAGCCTGGTGCGCCGGACAGCGCGAGCCAGGAAGAGCGCGGACCGCGGCGCGATCGGAAGGTCGAGCCGTTTGTCAGGCCAGGACCTCGCTGACACGATTCCAGTTTCGAACGCATGCACACTACGCCTATCAGGCTCGGCACACGTGGAAGCCAACTCGCGCTCTATCAGGCCAACACGGTCGCACGACTGATCGCTGACGCCGGCGGTCCGCCCTGCGAACTCATCATCATCAAGACGTCCGGTGACCGACTGCAGGAAGCACCCCTGTCGGAAGTCGGCGGCAAGCGCCTCTTCGTCAAGGAAATCGAGGACGCCCTGCAGCGCGACGAAGTCGATCTGGCCGTCCACAGCAGCAAGGACATGCCGGCCCTGCTCGCCGACGGCTTGAGCATCGCCGGCGTGCTCGTGCGCGAGGATCCGCACGATGCCGTGGTGCTGCCTGGAGACAGCGCGCCATCAGCCACGCTCGAAGAACTCACGGCGCGACTCGGCGACTCGCCGAACATCGGCACGTCGAGCATCCGCCGCGTGGCGCAGCTCACACGGCTGTTTCCAAACGCCCGCTTCACGCCCATCAGAGGCAATCTGGACACACGCCTGCGCAAGCTCGATTCCGGGGAGCACGACGCGATCGTGCTCGCGGCGGCCGGTCTGCGGCGTCTCGGCTTCGCCTCGCGCATCACGTTCGCGCTTCCCGTCAGCGCGTGCGTCCCGTCGCCGGGCCAGGGCATCATCGCCATCGAAATTCGCCACGACGATGAACGCGTGAGGAGCGCGGTGGCCGCCATCACCGATCCGGCGGCGGCGCTGGCACTCGAGGCCGAGCGTGGTGTCGTCGAGGAGCTGGGCGGCGGGTGCCAGACACCCATCGGCGCGCTCGCGACACCCCTTCGCAACGAGGAACTCGAGCTCATCGCCGCCGTGACGGCGCTCGACGGAAGCCGGATGGTACGGTCTGTTGTTCGCGGCCCGCGGGCCGACCCGCGCGGCCTTGGCGTCCGTGCGGCGCGCGACCTCCTGTCACAGGGCGCTGGCGAGATCCTCGAAGATGCCCTGCGCGCAAATGCGCAGAACAACCGCGGATAGCCGTAAAATCGCACACACCGTGACTGAATCCATCGTCTACCTGATTGGCACCGGGCCAGGCAACCCGGAACTGATGACTGTGCGAGGCTTGCAGTGCCTCGCGGACGCTGATGTCGTGATTTACGACCATCTGGTGCATCCGCGTGTTCTGCAGCTGGCGCGCGCGTCGGCTGAAAAACTCGACGTCGGCATGCCGGCCCCCGCACCGAATGACCAGGAAGCTATCTGCTATTTGCTGGCTGAAAAAGCCCGCGAAGGCAAGGTGGTGGCACGTCTGAAGTGGGGCGACCCGTTCATCTTCGACTCCGGCGGTTCGGAAGCGCTGTTCCTGCACGAGCGTCGCATTCGCTTCGAGGTGGTGCCGGGCATTCCCGCCGCCATCGGCGCGGCGAGCTACGCGGGTGTGCCACTGACCTATCCGGGTGGCGGCGACACGCTGACGTTCGTGCGCGGCAACGAAGGCTCGGCGAACACACTGCCTGACGTGGACTGGGCCAGTCTGGCGACGCTCGACGGCACCATCGTGTGCTACGCCGGACCCGAACAGCTTCCCGCCATGCTGAACGCGCTGCTCAAGGCAGGCCGCCCCGAGAAGGACACGGCGGCGGTGATCTACGACGGCACGCTGCCCACGCAGCAGACGCTGGTCGGTACGCTCGCCGAGATCGCGCGCACGGCGAAAAGCAGCACGGAGAGACGGCCGGCGATTCTCGTCATCGGCCGCGTCGCGGCGTTCCGCGAGAACCTGCGCTGGTACGACGACCGTCCGCTCTTCGGCAAGCGCGTGCTGGTCACGAGGCCGAAGGAACAGGCCGCCGAGTTCGTGAACATGCTGCAGTCGCTCGGAGCCACAACGATCGAGGCGCCGATGATTCGCATCGCACCGCCATCGGACTACGCGCCCCTCGACGAAGCCTGCACGCATCTCGACGAGTACGACTGGGTGGTGTTCACGAGCGGCAACGCAGTGGACTCCTTCATGGGCCGGCTGCTGGCATCCGCCGGCGATGTGCGCTCGCTGAACGCGGTGAAGCTGTGCGCGATTGGCGCCGGCACCGCCGAGCGATTCGCGCGCTTCGGCATCAAGGTAGACCTGGTGCCCGCCGAGTCGCGAGCCGAGAGCGTGCTGCTCGCACTGCTCGAGTCTGGTGATGTCCGTGATGTCCGCTTCCTGTTGCCACGTGCCGACATCGGCCGCGAGGTGATTGGCGACGAACTTCGGAAACGCGGCGCACTCGTCACCGAGGTGATTGCCTACCGGACAGTGGCCATCGATCCCGAGCGCGATACCGAACTGGACGTCTACCGGATGCTGCTCGATCGCCGCATCGATGTCGTGACCTTCACCAGCCCCTCATCAGTGCGCAGCTTTGCGGAGCTGTACGGTGCGGATGCTGCCGCGGACCTGCTCCACACGACGGCGGTGGCGGCCATTGGCCCGGTCACCGCCGAAGCCGCGGCGCAGCTCGGCATCACCTGCAGCATCGTGCCCGCCCACTACACGATTGAGGCGCTTTGCGCCGCCATCGTGAAGCACGTCGAGGACACCGCGAACGCCGGCGCCGTCTGAGGCGCGGGAGAACCGGGATGCCCATCTCGCACACCTACCCGACGCGCGGCCTGCTCCGCCGGCCGCGTCGTCTTCGCACGACCGAGACGATGCGCGCCCTGGTGCGCGAGACGCGTCTGTCGCCCGACATGTTCGTGCTGCCACTCTTCGTCTGCGAAGGCGAAGGCGTGCGTCGCGAAGTCTCGTCGATGCCAGGCGTGTTCAACCTCTCGGTCGACGAGGCCGTGCGCGAAACGGAAGCCGCCAACGCTGACGGCGTCCGCAGCGTGCTGCTCTTCGGTCTGCCCGACTTCAAGGACGATGTGGGGTCGAAGGCGTACGATGCGAATGCGCCGGTGCAGCGCGCCATTGGCGCCATCAAGGCGGCAGTTCCGGACGTACTGGTCATCACCGATGTGTGCCTGTGCGAGTACACCGACCACGGGCACTGCGGTCTCATCATCGACAACGAGATTGCCAACGACCCGACGGTGGAACTGCTGGCCCGCACCGCTGTCTCTCACGCGGCGGCCGGAGCAGACATCATCGCGCCGTCGGACATGATGGACGGACGCGTGGGTGCCATCCGCACCGCGCTCGACGAGCACGGCTTCGACATGGTGACGATCATGTCCTACGCCGCAAAGTACTGCTCCGCCTTCTATGGTCCGTTCCGCGACGCGGCGGGGTCGGCTCCGAAGTTCGGCGACCGGCGCACCCACCAGATGGATCCGGCCAATGTCGACGAAGCGCTGCGCGAAGTCGAGCAGGACCTCGAAGAAGGCGCCGACATCGTCATGGTGAAACCAGCGATGACCTACCTGGACGTGATCGCGCGGGTCAAGGATCACTTCAACGTCCCGACCGCGGCCTATCACGTGAGTGGTGAGTACGCGATGCTCAAGGCGGCGGCGCGAAACGGCTGGATCGACGAACCGCGGGCCATGATGGAAACGCTCACCGCCATCCGTCGCGCCGGCGCGGACATCATCATCACCTACTACGCCCGCGAAGCCGCACGCGCGCTGGCATAGACCACCGCAGGGCTCATGAACACGAAGAAGTCTGATCGTCTCTTCTCGCGCGCTGTCCGGATTCTGCCGGGCGGAGTCGACAGTCCCGTTCGCGCGTTCAAGTCAGTGGGCGCATCTCCGATCTTCATCGCCCGTGCGTACGGCGCCACCCTCGAGGATGTCGACGGCAACCGCTACATCGACTACGTGATGTCGTGGGGTCCGCTCATTCACGGGCACGCGCCGGCCGGTCTCGTGAAAGCACTCACAGCGGCGACGAAACTCGGCACGAGCTACGGCGCCCCGAGTCCGCTCGAAGTGGAGATGGGCGAGCGCGTACGAAAGCTGATGCCGTCGCTCGAACGCGTGCGGTTCGTGAGTTCCGGCACCGAAGCGGCCATGAGCGCGGTGCGCGTCGCGCGCGCCGCCACGACGCGCGACAAGATCATCAAGTTCGAAGGCTGCTATCACGGGCACGCCGACGGCTTTCTCGTGCGAGCTGGCTCCGGTGCATTGACGCTTGGAACCCCCACCAGTCCTGGCGTGACAGCCGCGGCTGCAGCCGACACGCTCATCGCGAGCTACAACAATCTCGACTCGGTCGAGCGCCTGCTGAACGCGAACCGTGGCCAGGTGGCCGCCATCGTCGTCGAACCCATTGCCGGCAACATGGGCCTTGTCCCTCCGGCGGACGGCTTCCTGCAGGGTCTACGCGATCTCTGCGATGCGCACGGTGCCGTACTGCTCTTCGACGAAGTCATTTCCGGCTTCCGCGCGTCATCCGGTGGCGCACAGAAGATCTACGGTGTGACGCCCGACCTGACGTGTCTCGGAAAGATCATTGGTGGTGGTTTGCCGGTGGGTGCGTACGGTGGACGCGCGGAGCTGATGGAACTCGTGTCTCCAGCCGGGCCTGTCTATCAGGCCGGGACACTCTCCGGGAATCCGCTCGCGATGACCGCCGGGCTGTGGTGTCTCTCGGAGCTGAAACCCAAGCTGTATCGCGACCTTGCCGCGCTCGGTAAGCGCCTGGCCATTGGGTTCGCAGACGCGGCGCGCGCAGCAGGCGTACCGCTTCAGGTGAACGCGTTCGGCTCGCTGGTGACGCCGTTCTTCACCGACCAGCCCGTTCGCGACTATCAGTCCGCGACGAGCGCGAACACCGACCACTACGCGCAGTTTTTCAGAGGGATGCTGGCTCGCGGCATCTATCCGCCGCCGTCACAGTTCGAGGCGTGGTTCCTGTCGGCCGCGCATACGCGCAAGGACGTGGATCGCACGATCGAGGCCGCACATGACGTCATGCGTGACCTCAGCAATCTCAATCCTTAAATCTTAGATCTTCAATCTCAAATCTTAGATCTCAGTTGATGCCGTGCGCGTCATCGCCACGGCATCAATCGCTCAATCCAGCTGATTCGCGTGAGGTCGTTGTAGATGACCGTCACCATCAGCGTCATCAGCACCACGAAACCCGCCAGCAGCATCTTCTCTTTCAGGCGCGCGCTGAAGTCGCGTCGAGCCACACCTTCCATCGCCATGATGAAGATGTGACCACCGTCGAGAATCGGGATCGGCAGCAGGTTGAGCAGGCCGAGATTGAGACTGATCTGCGCCATCAGGCTGAAGAGCGCAATCCATCCGAGCTGCGCTGATTCACCCGAGAGCTGTGCGATCGCGACTGGCCCCATCAGCTGTTTGGGTGAGGTCTCGCGCGTGATGAGGCCCCACACGGTCTGGAAGATCAAGCCTGCGTACTGCACGTTCTTCGAGAAGGCCAGCGTGACCGCGCCCGACAAGCCTGGCTTCACGCTCACCGTTTCATCGCCGATCGCCACGCCGAGCAGGCCCGTGCTGCCGCTGCGCTTGGGCGTTGCCTGCAGCGTCATCGGCTGACCGTTGCGAAGGATGGCAACAGTGATGAGTTCTTCAGGGCGCTTCGAGATGGCCGTCTTCAGATCGCTCGAGAAGGTGATGGTCTCGCCGTTGACCGACACCACGACATCCTCGGCCTTGAAGCCGGCTTTGTCAGCCGGGTCGCCGGGGTTGATCGAGCGAATGTGCGGATGGGCGTCCGGCAGCGCACCGATGTCGCCAATTTCGAAGCGGCTCCCTTCGGGCGACTTCGGCGTCACGTGCACGGTGGCATTGTTCCCGTCGCGCACATACGACAGCTCGACATCGCGGCCTGGCTTCGCACCGACGGCGACGTAGAAATCTTCCCAGGTGGCGACCGTGCTTCCCGCGACCGCGGTGATGTGATCGCCAGGCTTCAAGCCCGCGACACCAGCCGGTGAGTCAGCCGGCACGGAACCAAGCACCACCGGACGCGTTTCGAAAGCGAGGCGTTCGGCCCCCTGGTAGAGCACCAGTGCCGTGAGGATGACCGCGAGTCCGAGATTCATCGCGGGTCCCATGATCAGCACCTGGAAGCGTTCCCACTTGGTGCGCGACATGAACTCTTCGGGACCGCCCGTGCTCGGTTCATCAGGGCTTTCGCCCGCCATCTTCACGTAGCCACCGAGTGGCAGCGCGCCGATGCTGTACTCGGTCTCGCCGCGACGCACGCTCAGCACCGTCGGGTTGAACCCGAGCTGGAACTTCAGCACCTTGATGCCGATGCGCTTGGCGGCGAGAAAATGCCCGAGTTCGTGGACGAAGACGAGCACGCCCAGCACGAAGACGAAAGAGAGAACCGTAATCAGTGAGCCAGGCACGAGAACCTCAGACTTTCAATTGTATCGCGCGGGCCATCTCGGCTGCGCGTGCGCGTGCCCACTGGTCCACCGCGCGAACCTGCGCGAGCGTGCCCACATCTTCGGGCCGATGACAGTCGAGCGTCTGCTCGATGACGCGCGCAATGCCAGGAAACGACAGCGTACCGTCCAGGAACCGCTCGACGGCCACTTCGTTCGCGGCGTTCAACACGACTGGCAGGCTCGCCGCACCGTTGAGCGCCCGATAGGCCAGACGCAGGCACGGGAACACATCGGTATCAGGCTCGTCGAAATCGAGCCGGCGCGCCCGCGTGAAGTCGAGCGGCGGCACCGGCGCCGACCAGCGCTCGGGATACGAGAACGCGTACTGAATGGGCAGCCGCATGTCGGTGACGCCGAGCTGCGCGATCACCGAACCGTCGGTCAGTTCCACCATGGAATGCACCACCGACTGCGGATGCACGACGACGTCGATCTGTCCCGCTTCGACGCCAAACAACCACTTGGCCTCGATCACCTCGAGACCTTTGTTCATGAGGGTCGCGGAATCGATCGTGATCTTACGACCCATCTGCCAGGTCGGATGACGCAGGGCATCTGCAGCACTCACCTGTTCCAGTTGGGACGCAGTGAAGCCGCGGAACGGTCCGCCTGACGCCGTCAGCACCAGCCGGCGCACTTCGCTGGCGGCACGACCGTGCAGGCACTGGTGAATGGCGTTGTGCTCGCTGTCGACCGGCAGAATCGGCACGCCGTATCGCTGCGCCGCTTCGGTGACAATGCCGCCGGCCATCACCAGCACTTCCTTGTTGGCGAGCGCGATGGTCTTGCCGTGCTCGATGGCGGCCAGCACGGCCTCGAGACCGTCAGTGCCAGACGAGGCGCACAGCACGATGTCGACGTCAGGATGCGTGGCCACGGCCACAAGTCCGGCGCGGCCCTCCGGCGCACACGTCACGTCCGCCAGCGCAACGTCACTCGCCCGCAGCCGGGTCATTGCGTCGCCCGTCGCCATCGCTACGATGCGCGGCGTATAGCGCGCGATCTGCCACGCCAGACGCTCGACGTTCTCGCCAGCTGCCAGCCCCACAACCTCGAGTCGCTCGTGATGCGTGTCGACAACCGACAGCGCACTCTGCCCAATCGACCCGGTGCATCCGAGAATGGCGAGCCGCTTCACGCTAGACATACTTCAGCACGACGTAATACACGGGCGCCGCAAACAGCAGTGCGTCGATACGGTCGAGAACGCCGCCGTGCCCCGGAATGAGCGACGAGCTGTCCTTCACACCGGCGCTGCGCTTCAGCATCGACTCGAACAGATCGCCGGCAATCCCAAGCGCCACGATCGTCGCCCCGAGCAGCAGCCGCAACGCGACGGGAACGGTTGGCAGCCACCACGCGCCAACGACCGCGAGCACCAGCGCGCCGAAAACAAAGCCGCCGTACGCACCCTCGATGGTCTTCTTCGGGCTGATGATCTCGGCCAGCTTCCGACGACCAAACGCGCGGCCACTGTAGTACTGCGCCGAGTCGCTCACCATCACCGTGAGCATCAGCAGGAAGAGTCCCTGCGGACCCGCCTTTTCGCGAATCGCCACGAGCGCACCAATCGGAAGCCCGAAGTAGATGCAGGGCAGGATCGCTGAGGCTGCCGTCGCGAGCGCGTCACGTCCGCCTCGCCACGCGGGCAACGACAGCGCACCGAGCGCGACGAAACCAGTCATCAGCGCCACATCGAGCGGCACGCGCGCCGTGCCGCCAAACGCCGTCTGCGCGAACGACGCGCACACCAGTGCGGCGGCCAGCGTCGAGACCACGGTGGGAAAGGGCAACTCGCTCGCCTGCGCCAGACCGGCGAACTCGTGGCACGCCAGCACGACGAGGAGCTCGGCAACGGCGAGGAACAGCCACGCCGGCGACAGCCACACGGCTGCCACTGCCAGCGCAATCAGGACGATGCCGCTGAGAACGCGGGTCACTTGGCGCCGGCCGCAACCGGCGAAGGCTTGATGCCGCCGTACCGGCGTTCGCGCTTCTGGTAGTCGATGATCGCGTTCAGCAGATCGCGACGGCGGAAGTCGGGCCACAGCGTGTCGGTGACCCAGATCTCGGCATAGGCAATCTGCCAGAGCAGAAAGTTGCTCACCCGCATCTCTCCGCTCGTACGAATCAGCAGATCGGGGTCGGGCTGACCAGCGGTGTAGAGAAACTGGCTGAATCGCGCTTCGTCGAGGTCGGCCGGGGCGATGCCCGACTGCATGGCACGCTTCGCGGCGTCGACGATTTCCGCGCGACCGCCGTAGTTGAGGGCAATGTTGAACAGCATGCCGGTGTTCTGCTCGGTCTTGCGGACGCCGAGTTCCAGCTCCTGCTGAACATCCGGCGCCAGAGCCTCTGGCCTGCCGATGACCCGAAAGCGGATGTTGTTCTTGAGCAGCGTGCTGAGCTCGAGGCGGATATAGCGCTTGAGCAGCGTCATCAGCACCGACACTTCGGTGCGCGGCCGCTTCCAGTTCTCCACTGAAAACGCATACAGCGTGAGCACCTCGATGCCCATCCGGGCCGAGGTTTCGACCACGTCACGAACCGAGTCGATGCCAGCGCGATGCCCTTCAACGCGAGGCAGATGCCGCTGCGCCGCCCACCGGCCGTTGCCGTCCATGATGATGGCAACGTGTGCGGGGAGCTGCTCGACGTTCACCTGTCTTGCGAGCGCTTCGTCCGCAGACCCTGGCGGAATGACCGCCAGCAGCTTCTCGAGCGACATGTCCGCTCATTATAAGTCCGGCCTTTGATACCCGACAGACATGAGAAAGAGGCCGGCGGCTGGTGCAGTCCTGCCCGCCCGGTGGCGGTCCTTCGAACGTAGGACATCAGCCAGCCATTCCGCGGACCTGTAGCCTCGCCCGACCTCGACGAGGCTGCCGACCATCGCCCGCACCATGTGCCGAAGAAATCCGTCGCCGGTGACGTCGTAGGTGATGAGAGGACCACCGAGCGGCGCCTGCGCCGCGGTCACCATCGAGGCGTGGATGGTGCGGACAGAGGTCTCGACGTCGCCGCCCGCGCTCTGAAACGCAGCAAAGTCGTGGCGTCCGATCAGATGCGTCGCCGCATCAGCCATGGCTCGGACATCGAGCGACGGCCCGGCAATGTGCCACACGAAATCGCGCTCGAACGGATCGAGCACCGGTCCGTTCCAGATGCGATAGCGATAGGACTTGCTGGAGGCGCTGAAGCGCGCGTGAAAGTCGGGTCCGACTTCTTCTGCCGACAGCACGCGCACAGACAGGGGCAAGCGAACGTTCACCGCGCGAACCACGGCGTTCATGGTCATCGTGCGGTGAAGTGTGATCGACGCGACCTGTCCCCAGGCATGCACCCCGGCATCGGTACGGCCTGCGCCGTGCACGACGACCGGTTCATCGTCCAGGGGAGCGAGCGCGTCCTCGAGCAGCGCCTGAATGGAAGCGCCCGTCGACTGACGCTGCCATCCGACCAGCCCGGTGCCGTCGTAGGCAATCGTCAGCTTGACGTGCATGCGCTCAGGCGACCGGGCGCGACCCCGGCTTCACGACTGGCAACCCCTGCGCACAGAGCGGACACGCATCCGGCTGGTAGGTTGGCAGCGCGATGTCGAGCAGTGCCTCGTACGGCACGTCGAAGGTGGCCGTGCCGCCGCTGCGGTCGACGATGGACGCCACGCCAACGACCTGACCGCCCGCCGCTGTCGCCACCTGCATCGTCTCGCGGGTGGAGCCACCCGTCGTGAGCACGTCTTCAACGACGAGCACGCGATCGGATTCGGCGATCATGAAGCCACGCCGGAGCACGAGGACACCGTCCTGCCGCTCGGCGAAAATCGCACGCACACCGAGGGCGCGCGCCACTTCCTGTCCGACGACGACGCCGCCAAGCGCTGGTGAGAGCACCACCGTTGGACGCAGTTCGCGGACCTTGGCCGCGATGACGCGGGCCAGCGCTTCGGCCACCGCGGGATGTTGGAGCACCAGCGCACACTGCAGATAGCCGGTACTGTGGAGTCCGGAACTCAGGCGGAAGTGCCCTTCGAGAAGGGCGCCTGATTTCCTGAACAGATCGAGCATTTCGTCTCGTGAGGGCATGCGACTCGGTAGTATACAATCCGGATCTCTGAACCGAACGCCCCCTCCCGACGTCTACTGATCAAAACAAGATGTCTCGCCTGTCGGAGTCTCCAGCTATGCGTTATGTGAAGAAGTGCGCGACCACCCTGCTGGTCGCTGCCGTGGTGGTTGCTGCGGCGCATCCCGTCGGGGCGCAGGGTCCACAGGGCACGGTGCGGAAGCTGACCATCGACGAGGCGGTCAAGCTGGCCGTCGAACAGAACCTCGGCATTCAGATCGAGCGGATCAATCCGCAGATTCAGGACGTAGCGGTCGCGCAGGCTCGCAGCTACTGGGTGCCGACGCTCACCTCCACACTGCAGAACTACTCGCAGGACAGTCCGTCGACCAGCTTCCTCTCCGGTGGCCAGGCGAAGACGACCAACACGCAGTTCTCGACGCAGTTCGGCATGAACCAGATTCTGCCGACCGGCGCGAACTACTCGCTCGGCTGGAACAGCGCCCGTCAGACGTCCACGAACCAGTTCTCCAACTTCAATCCCCTGGTCAGCTCGTACGTGTCGTTCAACCTGTCGCAGCCGCTGCTGCGCAACCGCACCATCGACTCCTACCGGCAGCAGCTGCAGCTGTCGCGCAAGGATCGTGACGCGGCCGACATGTCGCTGCACGCCACGGTGGCGTCCACCACGCGCAATGTGAAGATTGCCTACTGGGATCTGGCCTACGCGCGCGAGAACCTGCAGGCGCAGCAGGCGTCGCTCGATCTCGCCAAGCGCGCACTCGCCGACAACGAGAAGCGCGTGCAAATCGGCACCATGGCCCCCATCGACATCGTCGAGGCGCAGTCCGAAGTGGCGCGCAATGAAGAGTCGGTGATCGTGGCAGAAGCCGCCATCAAACAGGCCGAAGATCGCCTGCGCGCGTTGATTTTGAATCCCTCGTCGCCCGACTTCTGGACCACCACGCTCGAGCCGAGCCAGACGATGCCGTTTGCGCCCGTCACCATCGACGTCGACGGCGCCATCAGACGCGCGGTCGACAGCCGCACCGACGTGCAGCTCGCGAAGAACAGCATCGAGAAGAGCGACATCAGCCTGAAGTACTTCCGCACGCAGGTGCTGCCTGAAATCAGCGCGAATGTCTCGTACCAGAACAACGGCGTGGGCGGCGATCAGCTGACACCGATTACGTCGTTCACTGGCACCTCAACGCCGCGCTCGGTTGTGGCGACGCGCGGCTACGGCACGGTGCTCGGCGACGTGCTGACCAATGCGTTTCCGACGTGGACCGTGGGCGTCAGCGTGTCGTACCCGCTCGGGGCAAGCACACAGGAGACCAACCTGGCGCGCGCACGGCTGCAGTACGACCAGGCTCAGACGCAGTTGAAGAATCTCGAGATGCAGATCGGCACGCAGGTCCGCGACGCCGCGCGTCAGGTGCAGACCAACGCCAAGCGCGTCGACAGCGCTCGCGTCGCGCGGGATCTGGCCGAACAGAAGCTCTCGGCTGAAGAGAAGAAATTCGCCGCCGGCATCCAGATCAGCTTCTTCGTCTTCCAGGCACAGCGCGACCTGTCGCAGGCGCGCACCAACGAAATCAAGGCGATCGCCGACTACAACAAGTCGGTCGTCGACTACGAGGCCGTGCAGGAAACGTCACTCACCGGCAACACCGCCATCACGTCGGCCGCTACCGGCGCGCGCTAAGCACTCTGACAACAGGGACGCGGGCGTTCAGCTCGCTTCCCTGCCGCTCCCCCAGCCTCGCAGTTCCTCTCCAGCGCGGACCAAGTACCAGGCACGGACCAAGAACCGGGAACCAGGAACCACGTTGTACACTCCCTGACGTGCCGAAGGTGTCGGTCACCATCATCACGAAGAACGAAGAAACGGACATTGGCGCAGCCATCAGCTCGGTGCGCTGGGCCGACGAAATCGTCGTCGTCGATTCCCAGAGCACGGATCGGACGGCTGAAATCGCGTCCGCAGCCGGTGCGCGCGTCATCGTTCGTGACTGGCCGGGATACGTCGCCCAGAAAAATTTCGCCGCCGGAGCGGCCGCCAACGACTGGATTCTGTCGCTCGATGCCGACGAGCGTGTCACGCCAGCACTCGCGTCGCAGATTCGCCAGGCTGTTGCGCAGCCTGGTCACGCCGCCTTCCAGATGCGTCGCCTGAACTGGCACCTCGGACGCTGGATCAACGGCACCGACTGGTACCCCGACTATCAGGTGCGTCTCTACGACAGGCGCGCAGCGGAGTGGACCGGTCAGCTCGTGCACGAAGGTCTCGCGGTGCGCGGCTCCACGGGACGGCTGAGCGCCGATCTCGAACACTACGCCTATCGCGATATCACCGATCACCTCGACACGATCAATCGCTACACGACGCTCGCCGCGCAGCAGATGCACGAAGCCGGACGACGAGCCTCGGTGTGGCAGCTGCTGTGTCATGGTCCACTGGCGTTCCTGCGCAACTACCTGCTGAAAGGCGGCTGGCGGATGGGTGCGGTCGGCGTGATCGTGTCAGGCATGAATGCGTATTACGTGTTCCTGAAGTTCGCGAAGCTGTGGCAACTGCAGACGCCGCTCCAAAGCGGTCGCAATCGCCAGGAATCGGCCTGACACGGCAGGGTCGCTCGTGATTTCGCTGCACATCGACACCGCGCGCACCTGGCGTGGCGGCCAGAATCAGGCGCTCCTCACCGTGATGGGCCTGCGTGCGCGTGGTCAGCGCTCGGTGCTCGTTGCGCATCCCGAGGGCGAGTTGCTCAAGCGCGCCGAGGGACCTGACGTCATCGGGCTCGCTCCGCGATCCGAAGTCGACGTTGCCGCCGCCTGGCGACTCGCACGCATCATCAGCGATCTGTCTCCACACGTCATCCACGCGCACGACCCGCACGGTGTCGCGATGGCGGGCCTTGCCCTGTCGCTTGGCACAGCCTCGCGCTGGCGCGACAACCGCCGGGCGCCCGCTCTGGTGGCCGCTCGACGCGTCGACTTTCATCTCAAGGCCAACTCGTTCTCACGCTGGAAGTATCGACAGGTCGACGCCTTCATCACGGCATCGGAGGCGATCAGGCAGATGCTCATCGGCGACGGCGTGCCCGCCAACCGCGCCATCACGGTGCACGAAGGCATTGACGTCGCACGCATCGACGCGGTGCCGGCGGTGAACGTGCACGAAGCCCTGTGGTTGCCACATCAGGCACCACTCGTCGGGAATGTCGCGGCGCTCGTCCCGCACAAGGGCCAGCGGTATCTCATCGAAGCGGCACATCTGGTCGTTCAGAAGATTCCTGACGCTCGTTTCGTGATCCTCGGCGAAGGTGAACTCCGCGCGCATCTCGAACACCTGGTCGAGGAACACCATCTGACGAAGCACGTGCTCCTTCCGGGCTTTCGCACCGACGTGATCGGCTGCATCAAGGGGTTCGATCTGTTCGCCATGAGTTCTGTTACAGAGGGGCTCGGCACCTCGCTCCTCGATGCCATGGCGTGTCGCAAGGCGATTGTTGCAACCCGCGCCGGCGGCATTCCCGAGGTCGTTGCCGACGGTCAGAACGGCCTGCTCGTTGAACCGCGCAACCCCCACGATCTGGCAGCCGCCATCGTCAGCCTGCTGCAGGATCGGACGACCAGAGAACGCATGGCCGACGCCGGCTACGAGCGTGTGACGTCGCGCTTCACAGTGGGGCGTATGGTCGCCGAGACAGCGGCCGTGTACGAACGGCTGGTTCGTGCCCCGCATCTGGCCGATTCACCCGGGGAGTAGGGCGCTGCGCGGCGCGCGCTACATGTGGTCGATGTCGCAGTCGCCGATCGTGATGAACCAGTGCTCGGGCCGCGTGAAGTAGTCGGCGTCTGCCAACATGTCGCCCAGATACACGAAGAGGTGCTTCTGTTCCGGACGGGGCACGAATCCGAAGCGGCGGAAGGCAGCGAAGTACGGGTTGTGCTCGAGCGCCACGAAGGCTGCTGACTGCAGCCCCGCACTTCTGAACTGCTTCACCGCAAACGCGATCAGCTGATTCAATGCCGGCTCTGACGTGGCGAGCACATCGATGACGTAGCCGGTGTCGGCCGTCTGTTCGACGACAATCCAGCCATCGACCCGTTCCCAGTCGTACAGGGCGTACAACCGTCGGCGGCGGCTCGGGCTCTGGAGGTACTTCCACCGCAGATAGGCTGCGTCCTTGCGCGTCATGACGAGTTCTGGCGCCGTGCGGACATAGCGTTGCCAGAGTTCGTCGAACGGGGCCTTGCACGCCTCGACTTCGCGCACGCCACTGACCGACAGGTAGGTTTCCTTCGAAATCAGCTTCAATCCGACGTCGACGACCGTGGCGAGGAGACGGGCGACGGCAGGAACGGACACCTTGCGGCGGATCAGATATTCGGAACGCAGTGGCTTGGCGGACCGAATGATGAGACCGAGGTGCACACCTTTGGCGCGCTTGTGAATCGGAACGCTGTGAACGTTCGGGAAGGCGAAGCAGATCGAACGTCCTTCATCGCGTCGCTGCGCGAGCCCGCTCGGCAGCGTCAGGTCGGCAATCGCCTGCCCTCGGTACTCTGGCGCCACGAACAGATCGACCCACTGACACGCCGGAACATCATGCCCGTTCAGGCTGAGGGTCCACGGCATGAACATGCTCGACGCAACGACGTCCTGCTGCGAGTTGGTGGCGATGATGGCCAGCGTGTTGCCGGCGATGTTCTGCTCGTACTTCCACCGGTAGATCGCGCGGCTGTCCGGGTCCTGGCCCCAGGCATTGGCGCCGATGAACTCCGCCAGCCTGCCAGCGTCGTCGGGGACGGCGTTGCGGAGCGACCAGTCGGTTTTTCGAGTCAGCATGGCGGGTTCCCAGGGTCGGTCACATCGAGGTGGCCTCGATGATATGCGTGGCGACCGGCGCGAGCACGTGAGCGTCTCGATGTCGCGCAGGTCGAGCGTGTTGTGGTCAGGCCTTCGCCAGCGAGACCTTCTTCGACTTCAGGAACGCCGCGATTTCACTGACGCGCGTCTCGTCAGTCAACGCGAACTGGTCGAAGGGGACGTCGAAGACCTTCTGCAGTTGCATCTGCAGGTTCACGCTGTTCATCGAGTCCCAGCCGGGAATCTGCACCATCTCCATGTCGGGGCCAAATGCAGCCTCGTCGAATTCAGGAAACACGGTCTTGATGGCATTCACCACTCTCGTCATGTCAGGCCTCCCGCCTTGCCAGTGAAATCAGATTGGCGCCCCATGCGAGGCCGCCGCCGAAACCGACGGTCACCAGCAGGTCGCCGTCCTTCACCGACCCTGATTCGTACAGTTCGTCGAGCGCCAGCAGAATGGACGCAGCGGCAGTGTTGCCATACCGCTCGAGATTGGTGATGAAGCGGCCGAAGTCGATGCCGACCTTCGAGGCAATCTCACGGATGATATTGAGATTAGCCTGATGGGTGATCACGTAGCGTACTGCCTCGCGAGCGATGCCCGCCTTCGCGAACAGTTCACCGATGACCTCGGGCGCCCTGGTCGTGGCAAACGCGTAGACCGCCCTGCCGTCCATCTGAAAATAGCAATCCTTGTCGTTGGTGACCTTGCTCGCATTCAGCCGGGCACCGCCGGCTGGAACCTGCACGAGGTCGGCGCCCGCACCGTCAGCGTGAAGCACTGAGTCCAGGACCCCGAACCTGTCGTCGGCGGACGCGCAAAACAAGGCCGCGCCTGCGCCGTCGCCGAAGTACGGGTAGGTGGAGAAATCGCCCGGGTTCAGAAACTTCGAATACACCTCGGCGCCGATGACGAGCACCGAGCGGCAGGTTCCGGCGCGAATCAATGAGTCTGCGAGGCAGATGCCGTAGACCGCGCCGCTGCACACCGCGTTGATATCGAACGCAAATGCCCGCGTCGCACCAAGGGCGTGCTGCACCCTGGTCGATGTGGCCGGCTGAATCCGATCGGGAGACGACGTGGCAAGCAGGACGGCGTCGAGCTGACTCGCATCGAAACCAGCCCGATCGAGGCACAGACGCGCCGCTTTGATCGCCAGGTCTGAGGCGCATTCATCAGCCGCGGCATGGCGCCGCGACGCGATGCCGGTCTTTGCTTCGATGAGATGAAGCACGCCGGACGGAAACTGGGTCAGGTCAGCGTTCTGGATGATCCGTTCGGGGACGAATCCGCCAGTCGACACGAGTTTCGCTCTCATAACCGATCCGCTGGTGCGGCGCCAAGCCAGTGCGACGTCACGCGACACGCCTCGCCATCGCCCTCGATGCACAGCGCCACCGTGTGCGAGGGCCTGGGATGCCAGACCGCAAGTGTCCAGTCTCTACCGTTTTTGTGGAGCGTGGTATCCAGATCTAGACGGACGTCGTCCGGCTCAACCTCGACACCCACGAGCTGGAGGTCCAGTGCAAGCCCGAGTCCCACTGCCTTGGCGTACGCTTCCTTTGCCGTCCAGACATCTGCGAATCGACGGCACTGCTCAGCTTCAGGCAACTGCTCGAACCGTTGGCGCTCGCTCGGCGACCAGCAGCGACGCACGACCGACGCTGGCACTTCCGTCCTCACTCGCTCGACGTCCACGCCGACGCGACGTCCCACCGCCACCGCACACACGACGAGCCCCTGTGTATTCGCAACGCTGAACTCGAGGTCCGGGGCCGGGGTAGGTCCTGCAATCCGGGGTTTATGGCGAGGCTCGGCCGTGAACAGCCACGACTCGGGTGCGACCGGGGCACAGGAGGAAAGAGCCAGCCGCTGGAGTGTACGGGAAGAGCGGGCGATCTCGCGGTCCGCATCGAAGTGGAATCTGGCGATATGGGCGCGATCGGCGTCGGAAAGCACGTGTTCGAGTTCAGGGCGGTCTCGAACAAGCTCATGCGTAGACACGAACACACGCACATCGTCACGACCGAGAGAGTTGCTCTCCGGACGCCCCAGCTCACCGTCTATTTTTCGAATCTGCACGTTTATGCCGACCGCCGCGCGAATCAATCAGAAGATTGTCACCCCAGCAATCTTCTTATGACTTTGTAGACATTCATTTGCCGGTCCAGGTCACATGGACTGAATATAATTGTTGAGCTGCGGTGGCGACAGATTGGCGAAACCGTCACCGAGCAAAGATTTAGCGCCACGCGGCCGTCACAAGAGTGGCCAGATGGCGAGAGGCGAACTACAAGCATGAGTGCGAAAACCGTTCACGTCGTGGCGCGCGTCAGCGCAAAACCAGACAGTGCTGCACAGGTCGCAGCCATCCTGTCCCGTCTCATCGTGCCATCACGGCAGGAACCGGGGTGTCTTCGTTACGAGCTGTTCCATAACCAGGCCAACCCGGCTGAGATGGTGTTCGTCGAGGAATGGGCGGACGATGCGGCGCTCGACACGCATCTGGCGACGGCTCATCTGCAGAGTGCCCTGAGCGAGGCCAAGCCGTTCCTGTCCAAAATCATCGACATGCGCAAATACAGCCCGATCGAAGCGGTGTAAGCCGCAGCGAATCACGGCCACCCGCCGATAACCAGGAATCAGCGAAGCCCGTCCTCCTTCGAACAGGGAGGACTCGACGATTAGTGCGTCGCCGCGACCGTCCGAACGAGTGAGAAGAGAGAAGATGTCGGAAAACGAGCAGAAGTTACGCCGGGCGTTTGGCCAGGGACTCAACATTCCCGAAACCGACGTGAGCGAGGCGCTCGAGTACTCGGTGACGCCGGGCTGGGACTCGGTCGCGCACATGGCACTCGTCGCGAGCCTGGACTCCACCTTCGAGATCACCCTCGACACAGACGACGTCATCGACCTGTCGTCCTACACGGAAGCACGCGGCATCCTCGGCCGCTACGGGATCCAGTTCTGACCAGCGCGTCGTTTACCACACGCCATCAAGGATGCAGGTGTGAGCGTCTGGACGCTTGATGCGCCGACGGGAGCGTCTGCGCTTGTCGCCGCCGACGGCCGTCACTTCACCTACGGCGAGCTCGCGGACGGCAGCGACCGGTTCGCCTGCGCGCTAACGCCCTCGCCCTCCAAGACCGTCGGCTTCGTGCTGTGCCGGAACACGCCCGAGTGCGTCATGGCGTATCTCGGTGCACTCAGGGCCGGGCAGGCCGTCTGCCTGCTCGACGTAGACCTTCGCGCGGAACTGCTCGAGCGCCTCGTCTCCACCTATCGTCCCGACTGGATCTTCACGCCCGACGACAAAGCGCTCGCCGGCTACGCGCAGTCGTCCGACGTGCACGGGCACCTGCTGCGGCGGCAGGCGGCAGATGCGGAACAACCGGTGTCCGCGGACCTGGCAGTGCTGCTGCCAACGTCTGGAACGACCGGCAGTCCGCGGCTGGTCAGGCTGTCGCACCAGAATCTCCTCGCCAACGCAGACGCCATCGTGCGCTATCTCGGTCTCACACCGGACGAGCGTGGCCTGGCGTCACTGCCGATGTCGTACTCCTACGGCCTGTCGATTCTGCATGCGCACCTGCACGCGGGTGCGACGGTGCTGCTGACCACCGCCAGCTTCATGCAGCGCGAGTACTGGGCGTTCATCAACGAGCAGAAGCCCACGTCGCTATCAGGTGTGCCGTACCACTACGACGTGATGCTGCGCATGGGCATGCTTCGTCGGGAACTGCCTTCGTTGCGAACACTGACGCAGGCCGGCGGACGTCTCGACGCAGAACGCGTGGCGCAACTGGAGCAGATGAGTGCCGACCGCGGCTGGCGCTTCTTCGTGATGTACGGACAGACCGAGGCGTCCCCTCGCATCTCGTACGTGCCGCCCGAACGTCTCCGCGAGAAGTCCGGGTCAATCGGCATTCCCATTCCGGGCGGGCAGCTGGAGCTCGATGCCGACACCGGCGAGTTGATCTACTCCGGTCCGAACGTGATGCTTGGCTACGCCGAATCCCGCGACGATCTCTCGAAGGGCGATGAACTCGGTGGACGTCTTCGCACCGGCGACCTGGCGCGGCGCGACGCCGACGGTTATTACTACATCGTTGGTCGCGCGAAGCGCTTCCTCAAGGTGTTCGGCAAGCGCGTGAGCCTCGATGAAGTGGAGACGCTCGTGACGCAGTACGGCGGCGGCGCCGCCGCGTGCGTCGGTGAAGACGATCGGGTGCGCATTGCCGTCGAGGACGCCTCGGTTGGCGAAGCTGCCAGCCGGGTCATGGTCGACATCCTGAAGATTCACCCGAGTGCGTTTCGCGTACGCACCGTGGACGCACTGCCCCGCTTTCCCAGCGGAAAACTGGACTATCAGACGGTCAGCTCGCTGGAGGGCTGGTAATGGCCACTGCCCGAACCGGTGCGGTGCTCCCGACCTCTCCGTACGAAGAAGCGCCGGCGGACAAGCAACTGCGCTATCTCGACGAGATGCGGAGGCTGACCGCGTTTCACGCCGAACGCTGCGAACCCTATCGACGCATTCTCGACGCGGTCCATGGACCGGAGCGCGCGTTTGCGACGTTGGCCGATCTGCCGTTGCTGCCCGTTCGCCTGTTCAAGGAGATCGAACTGCGCAGTCAGCCGGTCGAAGCCGTCGTGAAAACGCTGACGTCCAGTGGTACGAGCGGACAGCGTCCGTCGCGCATCTTCCTCGACAAGGAAACCTCCTCGGCGCAGGCCCACGCGCTGGTTCGCATCACGCGCGCGTTCCTCGGCACCAAACGCCTGCCGATGATGGTGCTCGACCACTCGGCCGTGCTGAAGGATCGCGCCTCGTTCTCGGCGCGCGGCGCCGGCATCCTCGGCTTCGCGCAGTTCGGCTCGGACATGACCTACGCGCTCGAACCCGAGACGATGCGTCCGGACTGGGGCCTTATTGAAGGCTTCCTCGAGCGTCATCGTGGTGAGCGCATCCTGCTGTTTGGCTTCACGTTCATCCTCTGGCTGCACCTGCTGCGGGCGGCGGAAAACGAAGGTCGCACGCTCGACTTCGGTGACAGCATCCTCATTCACGGCGGCGGCTGGAAGAAGCTGGTGGACGCCAGGGTGTCGAACACGGAGTTCAAAACGCGGCTGCGTGATGTGCTCGGCATTCGCGCGGTGCACAACTACTACGGCATGGTGGAACAGACCGGCTCGATCTACATGGAGTGCGAAGAGGGCTACTTCCATGCCGCCGACTACTCCGAGATTCTCATTAGAGACCCGCGCACGCTGGCCGAACAGCCGCACGGCACGCCGGGCCTGATCGAAACGATGAGCACGATTCCGCGCAGCTATCCGGGCCACATCCTGCTCACCGAAGATCTCGGGATCGTCCACGGGTCGGACGGGTGCGCCTGTGGACGCCGCGGCACCTACTTCTCGGTGCTCGGCCGCCTGCCGTCCGCAGAACTTCGCGGGTGCAGCGACACACATGAGGGGCGCGCGTGATCACCGTTCTTGTGCCTCGCGTTGCGGACACTGCCGACTCGCGACTCCAGCGACTGTCGGCGAGCGGCGTGCTGCCGCCGTTCAGCCCGCTCGTCATCGATTTTCTCGACGCGCTCTCGAAGGCTGTGCTGCTCGATCCATCGATGCGCCGCTTTCCGGAGATGGCTGCCGTCGCGCACTGGATGCGCAAGGCGCACGTCCTCGAGCTGAAGGCAGACTTCGAACGTATGCGTGCAGACCGGCTGTGGGCGGCGCGCGGCGTCGCCCTGCACTTCGCGCCGGCGAACGTCGACTCGATCTTCGTGTACTCCTGGTTCCTGTCGATGCTCATGGGGAACGCGAACATCGTGCGCCTCTCGGAGCGACGCGGCGAACAGGTGAGTCTTCTCCTTGGCGTCTTGAACCGCCTGCTCGACGATGGGCGCTTCGCTGCGATCGCTGATCGAAGCCTGGTCATCTCGTACGCACACGACGATGCGGTGACGCGTCAGTTGAGCAGCGCCTGCCAGCTCCGCATCGTCTGGGGCGGAGATGAGAGCGTTCGCCGACTGCGCGCGGTGCCACTCAATCCGCTCGCGAGCGAGATCGTGTTCCCCAACCGCTTCTCGCTGGCGGCCGTGAATGCCACGCAGGTCGCGGGCGCCGACGCCGCTGCGGTGACCGCACTCGCGTCGCGTTTCGTCAACGACTCGTACTGGTTCGACCAGATGGCGTGTTCCTCGCCGCGCCTGGTGGTCTGGGTGGGTCCTGACGCGGATCGTGTCGAGGCACGCGCGCGCTTCTGGCCGCAGGTCGCGCAGGAAGTCGCGCGGCGCAAGATCGAGTATCCCGACGTCATCGGTCTCAACAAGCTGGTCTCGGCCTATGTCGCGGCTGCAACCGGCGTGTCGGATGCGGTGGGTCGCGAGATCACGGGCGCGGTCAGCACGGTGCATCTCGCGCCTGGCGCGGACGGGTCGTTCCGCCAGATTGAATGCGGCGGTGGTTTGTTCTTCGAAACCGAAGCTGGCGAACTCGATGACGTCGCGCCACTGTTGACCGAACGCGATCAGACGCTTGCGTACTTCGGGTTCACGCGCGAACAGCTCACGCACCTCGCGCATCACCTGCCAACGCGCGCTGTCGACCGCATCGTTCCCATCGGCACAGCGCTCAACTTCAGCACTGTGTGGGACGGCTGCGATCTGCTGCAGTCGTTTGGTCGCGAAATCGAGCTCGTCTAACGGCGTTCAGCCTCGCGCGCTTCGGGCCACGCCAGTCCCCGTTCTTCCGGCTGGCACTTCGGAACATCCCTCACCCATCAGCACGCTCGCGACCGTTCAGCTGAGGTGTGCGCACTGCGGGTGCGCGATAGCCGACGTGTCGTTATGTGAGGTACCCGTTGGTGCCGTCGGTAAGCCAGATGGCGTCACTGTCGGACATCTGGAATGAGAAGGGCCTGACTGGAAGACTGGGGTTCTTGCTCAACCAGAGAATGGGCTTGCGCTTGAGAAACCTGAAGCCCGCGGATGCGGCCAGCGCTTCGCCGTCTGGCGTCGAGACATGCGTCAGCAACTCGGCGCCGCTTCCCGAACGGCGCGCCGCCACCTGCGCGAGCGCATATCCCGTGCGAATGTTGTCTGGTGTTGGATCGGTGAGCCACAGACCGGCGAGGCGCACCTGATGACGCACCTGACTGAGAGCCAGACGACCGGCGCGACGACCATTGTGATGAAGCTCAAAGACGCTGACCTGCATGGCTGGGCACATCCGCAGGTACTTGAAGAACGGTTGTGACCGATGGCCTTCGAGCATCGCGTCGACCGGGCGATCGAACCCTTCGAAATCGCTCGTGCCTTCGACCACGCTCCATCCAGACGCGGGAGAAATCGCAGGATTCAGCGACCACCACGTGTTGCGCGCCAGACGCGCCGGCGTGGCCCAGCCACGAAACTGGTGCGTGCGCGCCTGCAGTACCGGACGTATGGGTCGCGCACCAATCCGGTTCTCGGCACTCTCCGTGAAGCCGAAACCAGTCAGCACCTTCCTGGCCATTTCCGAATACGCGATGGCGTAGACGAAGTCGAAGAGCGCGGAGAACTTCTGCAGAAACGCCGCGCCAACCCCGGGCACTTTCGTGTCAGCCGCCCAGTCGACCATGTGACATCCGCGAAAGCTGCCCGCGGGCGTGTGCACCGTCATCGGCCAGATGCCGGCGTGCGCCACCACTTTGCCGTTGCGGTCCATGACGTAACTGCGAGGCTCTGCAAAATCGCCGCGCGGCGTCCAGAACTTCCAGCGCATGAGCGCGGGCGCGAGCATCTCGTCGGTCGGCGGCACGTTGAAGGCTGCCGCCATCAATGCCGTCAGTTGCGGCTCATCATCGGGGATGGTCGGACGAAAGACTGTCGCCATGTGATCTGGTGGGTCCGGAGCTCGACGCTCGTTGATTCAGTGTATCGGCCCTGCGGACAAGAACACAACGATGTGCAGACGACTACTTCTGTGGCGCTGCGCGTCGTGATGGGGCACGTTTCGTCGGGCGAGGTGCGCACGCGCCTTTCAGCGGACAGTGTTCGTCGCCGCGAGGGGTATCGAATCCGCAGGCGTTCATCATCCCGAGGTGGCAGACCGAGAAGTCGTACCGGACAGGATCGTCGGGATCGAGCGCCCGCAAGGCGCGCGTGATATCGAGGGCCATGGGCCATCCGGGGCTCGTGTAGCGCGTCAACCGCAGACAGCGACCAACACGAATGACGTGCGTGTCGAGCGGGACGACGAGGCGTGACGGCGAGACCCGCGTCCAGACACCCAGATCCAACGCATCTCTCCGCACCATCCAGCGCATGAACAGATTCAGTCGCTTGCATGCCGAGCCCGCGGACGGCCTGGGAAAGAAGTAGCCGACACCAGGACGCTTGGGCACCTTGCCGTGCGGCGTGCGGAGATCAAGGGCCAGCGCACGGCTCGAGAAGCTGTCGAGTGCGAGCCGCACATCTTCGCCGCCATTGTCGCCCGCGAGAAAGAAGGACTCGAGCGATCCGTGCTGTTCGAGCATCTGTCGCAGTACCCACAACAGCGCGACGATGTCGCGGCCGCGGATCCAGCGATGCACGAACTCCGCGAGCGTCGCTCCGTCGCGTTCAGGCTCGAAGGTCCGCACGAACGCAGCGGGTCGGGGGCCCATGACCACAAGCAGTCGTTCGATTGATTGCATGACGCTCGCGACGCGCCCGAACGCGAGTCCCGCCGCACAGAACGCGACGATCTCGATGTCTTCGGGATTGCGATAGCGGCGAACCAGCTGAATGGGATCAACAGCCGAATCGGGCATGTTGAACGAGTCGTACAACCCGTCCAGGGTCGCCTTGAGCGGCACGGATGGTCGGCTGGCAGCGGGTCCTCTGAGTGCTCGACGGGTCATGACAGATGATGTCTCACATTCAACAGTGGCACGGATCTCAGAATCGCCCGCTGGTGGCTCTGGAACATGTGGTGATGCCAGGCAACCCTGACGCCTGGCGTTGGCGGCAGATGAAGCAGGCGTAACCGCCAGTACTGCCGTTATCATTCCCGGATGGGCCGGATTCTCGTTCGTCTCCTTGCGGCGCTTGTCTTGCTCGTGCTGGCAGTGACCGCTGGCGGCTATCTCTATCTGCGGCAGTCGTTGCCGGACTTCGACGCCAGTCAGACCGTAAAAGGCCTCACCGCCGATGTCGACATCGTGCGAGACGCCGACGCCATCCCCCATATCTTTGCCGCGAACAAGCGCGACGGACTCTTCGGGCTTGGCTACGTTCACGCCCAGGACCGATTGTGGCAGATGGAGTTCCAACGCCGCGTTGGCTTCGGACGTCTCTCGGAGATCTTCGGCGCCGTCACGATTCCCCAGGACAGATTCCTGCGCACCATCGGATTCGGGCGCGCGGCCAGAAGCGCGTGGACGCATCTGCCGGCCGATGCGCGCGAACAGATTGACGCGTACGTTGCTGGTGTCAACGCCTTCATCAGCACGCATCACGGACGCGCGTTGCCGCCCGAGTTCTCGTTACTGCGATTCGAGCCCGAACCCTTCACGCCTGAAGACGTGATGGTGTGGGTCAAGATGATGGCCTGGGACCTGAGTGGGAACTACTCGTCCGAGCTGCTTCGCCACGACCTGCTCGCTGCGATCGGCCCAGAACGGATGGCGCAGCTGATGCCGCCCTATCCGGCAGATGGGCTCAGCATCCTGAACGATCAGTCCGGGCCAGTGCACACGCACGATTCGGCACGGGGCACGCAGTCGGACGTGCACACCGCCATGGCCAGCGCATGGCCGTCGTTCGAGCAGATGATTCAGGGCGGACATCCGCTGGTTGCCGATTTCATCCTTGGCGGCGCACGCCACGAAGCGATTGGTTCGAACAACTGGGTGGTGGACGGCTCGCTGACCGCGACTGGCAAGCCGCTGCTCGCCAACGACCCGCATCTCGGCACACAGATCCCGTCCATCTGGTACCTCGCGCACATTTCCGCCGGAGACGTGGAACTCATTGGCGCGACGTTGCCCGGTACACCAGCCGTCGCACTTGGCCGCAACAAGTACATCGCGTGGGGTGCCACCAACGTCGCCGCAGACGTGCAGGACCTCTACCGCGAGCGCATCGACGCATCTGGCACGTTCGCCGAATTCAAGGGGCAGCAGGAACGCATCACCGTGGTGCCCGAAACGATCACGGTGAAGGGCGCGGCACCGGTGGTTGTGGACGTGCGCATCACGCGGCACGGCCCGCTCATTTCCGATGCGATCAACGCGAACAATGCGGCGTCACCGAAGACGCCAAAGCCGCCGGTGCTCGAGCCGCTGGCATTCCGCTGGGTGGCGCTCGACGAAGAGGACCTCACCGTTGCGGCCTTCATGCGCCTGAACGATGCGCACGACTGGGATGAGTTCACCTCGGCGCTGTCGCAGTACGTCACACCGTCGCAGAACTTTGTCTTCGCCGATGTGAATGGCCACATCGGCTACTACGCGCCCGGGCACATCCCCGTTCGTGCGTCCGGTGACGGTTCACAGCCGGTCGATGGATGGACTGGTGAAGCGGAGTGGACCGGGTTTGTTCCCTTCGCCGACCTTCCGCATCTCTACGATCCGCCGTCGCACATGATCGTCACGGCGAACAATCGTCCGTCTGGCGCGGAAGGCGCTCCGCTCGTCGGGCTCGAATACCCCAACCCTTACCGCGCTCAGCGCATCGTCGATCTGCTGCACGAGATATCAGGGAGCAAGAAGCTGTCGCCTGACGACTTCGCGCGCATCCAGGCCGACACCGTGTCGCTGCACGCACGCGACCTGCTGCCGCGCCTGCTTGCGCACGTGCAGCCGACGACCACCCTCGATCGTCAGGCCGTCGAACTCCTTCGTGGGTGGGACGACAACGCCGCGGGAAGCGCCGCAGCGCCAGCGATCTTCGAAGCGTGGTTCCTGCGCCTCGCGCCTGCCATTGCCGGCGACGAACTCGGCACCTTGAGTGCGGGCTACGAGGGACGCTTCTCGACGATCACGCGCTTTGTCGAGTCGACGCTGGACGGTAATCCGGTCTGGTGCGACAACGTCACGACACCAGCGCACGAAACGTGCGACGACGCGGTGACGAGCGCACTGCATGATGCGGTCGAAGATCTCGCCACTCGCATGGGACGCGAACCGCAGCGATGGCGCTGGGACGCGGTGCACAAGGCGGTCTTTCCACACCAGGGACTCGACTCAGTGAAGCTGCTGCGGCCGCTTCTCAGCCGCTCGATCCCCAATGGCGGCGACTGGAGCACGGTGAACGTTGGTCCGGTCAGCGCGGATACGCCGTACGAGCAACACTCGGTACCAGGCTTCCGCGAGATCGTCGATCTCTCACCGGCCAATGACAGTCGCTTTCTCGAGTCCGTCGGTCCGTCAGGACACTTCCTCTCGAAGTTCTATGATGCGTTCCAGGCGGACTGGAAGGCCGTTCGCTACCGACCGATGCGCGTCGACCGACTGACGATCGAACAGCACGCTCTGGGCAGACTGCGACTGTCGCCGACCCGCTAGACAGACCGCTTCGGCAAGCCTTGCCACGATTGGTCATCCGGCCAAATTCAATTCGAATCAATTTCGGACGATATCCCTAGAGGACTCGTCTGTCGCTGCAGTTCGTGGAGACGCGGCTCTTCGTTCTTTACGCAAGTGCGCGCCATCGCCATATCTGGCGGAAGCGCGTCAGCCGGCCACCTATATCGTCAGGCGTATTTTTGGTTTCCAGGCTCAGCAGGACGGCGTCATAATATGGCTGTGCTTAGGTTCAGTGTGGTCATCCCCACCTACAACCGCGGCGCGTCTCTCGAGGCGTGCCTCGCGGCGCTAGCCAACCAGGATGCCCCACGCGACAGCTACGAAGTCATCGTTGTCGACGACGGGAGCCGGACGCCGCCTCGCGATCTCATTGCACGCTATGCGAAGACGATGCAGGTGCGCCTGATCGAGCAGGCCAATGCCGGTCCTGCCGCGGCGCGCAATGCCGGCGCCTTTGCAGCCAGCGCTCCGTATCTCGCGTTCACCGACGACGACTGTCGACCGAGTCCGGGATGGCTGCGACTGCTCGGCGACGCGCTGGACCGACATCCGCGCGCGGCAATTGGCGGGGCGGTTGTCACTGCGCTTCACAACCAGTTCTCGACTTCGAGTCAGTTGCTCGTCGATTTTCTGTACGACTATTTCGCCACGCACAATCGTGACGGACAGTTCTTCATCACGGCGAATGTCGCGTTGCCGCGCGACCTGTTTCGCGAGCTGGGCGGCTTCGACCTGACCTTTCCATTCGCCGCCGCCGAAGATCGCGACCTGTGCGAGCGGTGGACCGAGAGCGGGTTCGAACTCGCCTTTGCGCCAGACGCCATCATCTGGCATGCACATCCACTCACGTTGAAATCGTTCTGGCGGCAGCACTTCACGTACGGTCGCGGCGCGTGGTGTCTCAACAAAGCCAAGAATCGGCGAGGTCGCCAGGGACTGACGGTGCCACCGTTTGCGTTCTATTCCAGCCTCCTGCTCTACCCGCTCTCGAAGGCATCATTCCCTCGAAATCTGGGGCTCGTTTCGCTGGCCGCGCTCTCGCAGCTCGCTTACGTCATCGGCTTCGCCTGGCAGTCTAGACACGACTCGACATCGAAGAACCTGGCAGCCGTGACTGGCGCCGCCAGAAGCAACGCGCCACACTGAGGCATGCGGTTCGTCGACGACATCAAGCGCGACACCGTTGCCAGCGATTACGAGCGTGTCGTCGATGACCTCGTCACAGAGTTCGCCGGCGCTCGCCTCACGATCTGCAGCTACGGTGGGCGTCGGCCGCCAATCTCCGATCTCGACGTCGTGGTCTTGACCGATTCGGCCATGCCTCCCCGTCATGTCCGCGCGCTGCGCGCCCGTCTGCACACGTTCAGCATCTCCACACCAACGCGCCAGTATCTGGTGGATGACGAGATCAGGCTGTGTCCGACCAACCTGTTTTCGCTGGCGTCTGGTGCGTGCCTGAACATGGTGCCGACCCCGCTCACACAGCTGAGCGGCGCGTGCGTCCAGGTCACGCCCCCGCCGGCAGCCTTTCCGCACGAGCAGATCGCGCTCGTGAACAACCTCGTGTCGCAGGTCATCGAACTCGGTGACATCAGCCGCGAGGCGGTCTCCAGCCTGCGAGACACGCTGAAGACCGTCAGCCGCGTATGTTCGTTCGGGCGACCGCATGTCGCACGGGTGGTTGCGTCAGCCTCGCCTTCGCAGGCAGACGATGCCGTCATTACCGCCTTCGCTGCGCTTGACGATGAAGTCGGCTCGCTTCGCTCGCGAGCGGTGGCCGGTCAGGTCGACACAGCGTTCGAGGATGCACTCTCAGAATGCGTAGGCCGCGCGACTCGCGTGGTGAGGGACGCACTGCAGGTCTACTGCGGGGACTTCCTCCGATCGGTGCTGAGCCTCGAGAGCCCCGACAGTCCCGAGTCGCAGAGGCCACAGGATGACGACCTGCCGGAGTTGGCGCGGTGCCACATCGCCGCACACGCCGTCGTAGCGTCACACCCTTCGGCCTTCCGACAGCGGCTGGAGCAGTTTGGGCCGCGGCGGCCATTCTCGATCGCCGACTCGGCCTACCGGCTCGCGTTGACGGAGCAGATGGAGATCGCTCATCTCTTCGAGGTCAGGTTTCAAGAACTGGGGGTGCCATCATTTCCGCTGGCGATTGCCGGCGTGTGGCACCAATCGCATCCGATCGGCCGGTGGGCCGCGCTACGCAGTCGACTCACCTCGCGCGGGCCCGATCTCACTTCAGGCGACGACCGCCCAGGGCATTGACAGGAACGGCATCGCACCTCGCGCTCACCGATACACCCACGCTATGAGCACATCGCATCATTCAACGCCGTCCAGTCATCTTCCGCCCATCCAGTTTCTCTGGATCGGCGGAACGTTGTCGCTCATGGAGCAACTGTCACTGACGTCGTTCGTCAAGAATGGACACCCCGTTCACCTCTACACCTACGAGGGGGTCACCAATGTGCCAGCCGATGTTCAGGTGATGGACGGCAGCGAGATTCTCGGGCCAGAGAGAATCTTCAAGTACAAGCGCGAAGGCAGCTATGCCGGCTTCTCGAACATCTTCAGATACAAGCTGCTGCTGGACCGGGGCAACTACTGGTCTGACATCGACGTGGTCTGCATCCGTCCGTGGGATTTCGCTGACGAGTACGTCTTCTCGGGTGCGGTACAGCGGAAGCTGTTCGGCCTGGGCGACGAGCGGCTCTTCATTCAGAGCTGCGTCATCAAGTGTCCGCCTGGCTCGGGCATCATGCAGTACTGCTACGACACGTCGAGTGCCAAGAATCCCCAGGACCTCGTGTGGGGAGAGATCGGTCCAAACCTGCTCGATGAAGCCGTTCACCGCTTCGGACATGTCCCGCACGTCAAGAGAAACGGCGCCTTCACAATCGTCGACTGGACGCGGGCAGGTCAACTCGTGTCGGGATCACCGCTCGCCGCGTACCGCATGAAGCGTGCAGTTGCACAGCCTGGAACCTATGCCGTGCACCTGTACAACGAAATCTGGCGCCAGAGTGGATTCGACAAGAACGGCACGTTCCCGAGCCGCAGCCTGTTCGAGACGTTGAAGCGTCGCTATCTCTGAACCGTCAATTGGCGGCGCACCAGGGGTGCACCGCGGGAGGCGTCAGTCTGCCGCTCATCGCAGTGCCTGGCTACGTGAGTCCCGCCATCGACCGGAACGAACGATTCGAGGCGACGAGCTGATCGTACGTGCCCTGCGCCACGACCTTGCCGCTGTCCATCAGGAAGATGGTGTGGCAGTGCCTGACCGTCGTCAGGCGATGCGCGATCAGGATGATCGTGCGGTTATCTGCGAGCTGGTGAGTGGCTTCCATCACGGCTTCTTCCGTGAGGGTATCGAGTGCGCTCGTCGCTTCATCGAACACCAGGACGTCTGGCTGGTGATACAGCGCACGGGCGATGCCGATGCGTTGCCGTTCGCCGCCACTCAGGCGTACCCCGCGCTCACCGACCTCGGTGTCGTAGCCTCGAGGTTGCCGCGCAACAAACTCGTGCAGGTGTGCGGCGCGGGCCGCGCGCTCGACTGCCGCACGGTCGATGTCTTCATCTGGAATCCCGTAGGCGATGTTCCTGGTGATGGTGTCATCACACAGGAAGATGCTCTGCGGCACGTAGCCGAGGCGCGCTCGCCAGGCGGGAAGCGTCGCGCGGTCGAGCCTGACGCCATCGATGAGCACGTCACCGGAGTCAGGCGTGTACAGCCCCAGTAGCAGATCCACTAGCGTCGTCTTGCCGCAGCCGGACGGACCGACGAGCCCAATCATCGTCTCTTTGGGAATGGTGAGGTCGATCCGGTCCAGCGCTGGCCGCGACGTACCCTCGTACGAGAACGAGACGTCGCGCACTCGAATTTCGCTACCGGCCCCTCTACGACCCGAGAGCGATACCGTCAGAGCGGACGTCGGGTCGTCGGGAACGTCGGACGGCGAAACAAGGTCGGCATGCAGTTCGTCGAGAGCGGCCGAGTGAAATCGGATGGCCGCGATCGAGCCGAAGATTTGGTGGAACGTCGGCAGTAGCCGATTCCCGGCGATCCCGTACAGCGCGATGATGGGCAGCACGCGGTCGAGCGATTCGCGCGTCTGCAGCAAGTAGAGGAGCACGCTCAGCAGGCCGCCAAACGCGATGGTTTCGAGCGCGAACGGCGGCAGTTGCCGGACCAGGCCATGTGACGCATTGCTCATCGAATACTCGAGCGATGGCCGGCGAAATCTCGAGAGAAAGCTTGCTTCGCGCCCGAGGACCTTTACGTCCTTGATGCCGCCAAAGGCTTCGGCTGCGACACGATACCTTGCCATGCGCGACGCCACCTGCACTTCACCAAGGTGCTTCTGTCTCGTGCGCACCAACTGGTAGATGACGACGTAGGCACCGCCAAGCGTGAACGAGACCAGCACCGCGAGCAGCGGGTCCATCGTGAACAGCAGGGCAATCACCAGGAATGCCGCGACGCCCTTCGAGGCCACCTCGAGGCACGGCACCACGATCCCGTCGACAACGGTGGTGACTTCGTTCAGCAGCGTCTTGGTGAGATGCGCTCCATGGCGGCCCAGAAAGAAGCTGTAGGGCTTCCACAGATACCGTTCCATGAGCCGTTGCGACAACCGGTGATGGTTGTGCCAGACGAAGCGCAGGCCGAGCCAGGCCGTGAATGCCGCAAAGGCATTGCCTGCCGCAAAGACCAGCAGGACCACAATGCCGGTAGAGAAAAGGAACTGCCGTTCCGTGGAGAAGCCGAATACCCCGTACGCCCAGCGCAGCACGGCGTAGTCGCGCAGAGCATTCGGGTTCGCGACGAGCGCGATGAAGGGCATGACCGACGCGATGCCCAGCGTCTGGAGCACGCCGGTCATGAGCATGGCGCCAAACAGCGCCAGCATCTTCCAGCGCTCCTCGGGTGGAAAAATCGCGAGGACCTTCCGCAGTATGTCCTTGCTCAAGAGGCTTCTTTCATCAGCATCGTCTCAATCGGTCGCTCAGGGCGGTCCGTCCGGTGTGCGCGGCGCAGGCGATCAAGTCGGCCCGCCTTTGTCTTTTCGGTCGGTGACGTGCCGGACTACCGATTCGCCGAGACTCGAATGGCGCGTGAGACCTAGCCCGACTATTATCATGTAAATGTGGGCAGGCCCGGCAACTTGCCGTTGTCGGTGGAACATCTACGCTGCCCGTTCCAGATCGTGACTCCGTCTGAAGCACGGGCCACGAACACCCTGGTCACATCCGCAAATGGTATGTCGAGCCGACGGCGGCGACGGTCAGTGTGCTGTGACGACTAGCGCCACGAGCGAGCGGGACCCACTGGTCTCCTGCATCATCATCTTCCTCAACGAAGAGCGATTCCTCGAGGAAGCCATTCGCAGTGTCTTCGCCCAGACATATCCGAACTGGGAACTGATGCTCGTCGATGACGGGTCGACCGATCGCAGCAGCGAGATCGCGCGCCGCTATGCGGCCGACAATCCCGAACGAGTCCGATATCTCGAGCATCCCGCTCATGAAAACCGGGGGATGAGCGCCTCACGAAACCTGGGCTTTTCCCACACGCACGGCTGCTACATCGCGCTTCTCGACGGAGACGATGCGTGGCTGCCAAACAAGCTGGTCGATCAGGTGGCGATTCTGAACGACCACCCGGATGCGGCGATGACGTACGGCCGGACGCGATTCTGGTACGGATGGACCGGCGACCGCGTGCATCGTCGACGCGAGTGGCTGACTCCGCTTGGCGTTCCTCCGAACCAGATTGTGGCCCCTCCCGTGCTCTTGACCAATTTTCTGCGGAACGAGAGCACAGGCTTGTCGAACTGCAGCGTGCTCGTCCGCCGCGAGGTCGTCGAGCAGGTCGGTGGCTGGGAGGACGAATTCCGGACGCTGTACGAGGACATGGTGCTGTGGACCAAGATTCTCAGTCGCTGGCCAGCCTTCGTGTCCGATCGCACGTGGGATCTTTACCGGCAACATCCGGGTAACAGCGCGGTCTCCGCAGCCGTAGAGGGCATCTGGACCTCGGTTGGTCCGAACCCGGCGCGAAAACGATTTCTGGAGTGGATGAGCACCTATCTGCACGCGCACGGTGTGCAGGACAGACCGTTGCTCGAAACGCTTGCGGCACAGCTCGATGCGCACCGACCCCAGGACAGTGCACCGTGGCGGCGCATTGGCCCAGCCGTGCAGAGACTGGCCGTCGCCGCGCGTGAACTGGTCGAAAACGTGCGCGCGAACGAGCTGGTGCAGCGGGTCCGATTGAGCGCCGCAGCAGAACGATGGCTCGGCCCTGTCCCGGACTACCTGCCACCAGTTGGATATGTGCAGTTCGGCGACCTTCGTCGGCTCACACCCCTCGGCCGTTCCTCCGACATCCCTGACACGGACACAGTCGAGCGGCACGACATCGAGTGCTTTCTCCGCGAACACGCCGGCGACCTCCGCGGACGCCTGGTAGAAGTCGGGCGTGTCCCGCTCGCGAAGAGCGTTGCGGGCTCCAGCGTGACGCACTACGAACGGCACGACGCGCCTGGCCCGGACTCGACACTCGCAGACATCGCACCCGCAACGGCCGATTGCGTCGTCTGCATCGATCCCGACGCACTCATTCCAGAGCCACAGACCATCGTGCGCCAGCTCCACGACGCCCTGAAACCTGGTGGCGTGCTGCTGGTTGCATTGCCTGGCGTTGTCGCGATGCCGCGCGACACTGCACGTTGGCCGGCGGCCGGCAGGCGGTTCACCCCACGTGCGGCACGACGCGTTTTCCAGACGTGCTTCGAGGCAGACCATCTCAATGTGGCTTCGGGCGGCAATGTCTGCACTGTTGTGGCCGCGCTCGAACGGCTCTCGGCGAGGGAGCTCGGCGACACACGACTCTCACACCGCGACCCGCGCTATCCACTCGTGGTGTACGTGCGAGCCGTCAAAGCGAACGTCACCGGTAGCCGACACCAGTCCTCCGCAGTGGAGGCCGTGCGGGCATGACGCATCGGCTGCACAGCCAAACGCGGACGGTCAGTCGAAGGCTGCTGGCATGAGCGCAGCATCACGTTCGCTTCGCCAGATCCTTGGAGACTTCGATCGCCTGTCTCCGATCAGCTGTGCGACCGCCGTCGACCGCGGAGTGCCAATCGATCGCTACTACGTCGACCGGTGGTTCGCATCAACGCGCGACGCTGTGCGCGGTCGGGTGCTGGAGCTTGGCGATGGTCACTACGCTCGTCAGTTCGGTGGCGGCGCCATCACGGACATACGCACGCTGTCCGTTGACGTTGATAGCCCACAGTTTGTCGAACAGTTCGCTGCGCTGGCCAGGGACACCGGGGCGGGGTTCGACTGTCTCGTGATGCCCCAGGTGCTGCACGCCGTGTTCGACGTCGAAGAGATCATTCGACTCGCCCACAAACTTCTCGAACCCGGCGGCGTCCTGCTCGCGACACTTGCGGGACTGGGTCCGCTCGACTCCGACGGCGAGGACTCGCGCTACTGGGGCTTCACGTCAGACAGCGCGCGGCACTTGTTCGACGCCCATTTTCAGCCTGAGCTCGTGAGCGTGTCGGCGCATGGCAACGTGGTCGCGGCTATCGCGCTGATGCAGGGACTCGCCTCCTCCGAGTTGGCGACACACGAACTCAACGCCGTCGATGCGGACTACGAAGTGGTGATTGGCGTCTGCGCACGACGAGCCGGTTGAGTCTCGCCTGTTTCAGTGGCTCGCACACCACTCCGAGAGACGGCGCTCGAACTCCGCGCCGTCCCAGTCCTCCACCATGAACCTCGGCACGCTGAGGGGATGGTCGCGATGCCACACGGTTTGTTCGACGCCCGTGGTCGCACACGTAAATCCCGCCTCGTGAACGAGCGGCCGCATGGCCGGTACCCATCCCCCGAACGGGTACGAGAACGACGTGACCGGCCGGCTCACAATCTGCTCCAGCGTCGTGCGGGAGTCAGCGAGTTCGGTGAGCTGCGCCGACTGCGAGAGTTCCGGCAGGAACGGATGCGTGACCGTGTGCGCACCGATTTCCATCAACGGATGCCCTGCGAGGCGTACGACCTCGTCGGCCGTCATCGCTCGGTATGAAGGGCGCAGTGATGCAGCGACGCCGCAACTGCGACTGATCTGCGCGAGTGCCTCACGACGTTCGGGGTCGGGCAAGGGACGCAGCGCTGACCAGATGTCGTAGAACAGCGCCACTCGGCTTCCCGGCCGTGCCTTGTCCGCCCTATCGGACACGTCGTGTCCAGGTGCCCCACCAGGACCCGTTTCCCATCGACGATGAAACGAGGATGTGCGTAGTTCGAGATGCGAGGGCAACGCCTGTTCGTGAACGAGAAGTTGCTCGAGTTCGTCCCACCAGAACTCGCGGCTGCTTCCGGTGTAGCCGGTGGCCACGAATACGGTGGCTGGCACATCGAACGCTTCCAGCACCGGAAGCCCTCGCTCGAGATTGTTCACGTACCCGTCGTCGAAGGTCACGACCACACTTCGCTCGTCGACGTGCCCACTGCGGACGCCTCTCTCGAGCGCGTTGAGCGACGTTGGACGCATCGTCGCGCGCAGCACCTGCAGGTGCTCGGCGAAGTGCTCGGGCGTGACGTTGAGGCGCCAGGTATCCACGCCAGCTGGCAGGATCCGGTGATACATCAGCACGAGGCCAGTCGTTGCCCGGCGTTTCCGGAATCGTCTGATGCCGTCCTGGAGCGGCTCGAGATGGCGGAGCGGACGCATTCCGACTATCCCGCCTTCCTGGCGCGAATGCCGATGATCAGCTCGAAGTCCTGGTCGTGAACGTCGAGGTCTGCCTTCGACATGTCCTCGACCGCCATGCCGTACAGGAATGCCGTCGCAGACAGCACGTTGCCCGCGGTGTCGACCGCTATGTCACCGTCGGGAAAGCTGCGTTCGAGCAGGCGCTGCATCGACTGCCGCGTGAAACTCCAGAACTGTCCGAAGCGTTCCATGTCTGGCCGGATGACTGGCGTGATACCGGGAACCGTTGCGAGCAGCACGCCACCCGGCTTGAGAATGCGGTGCACGGTGTCGAGCGCGCCAGAGACGTCGTAGACGAACGGCAGCGTCTGCGTGAGGATGATGCAATCGAAGGTCGCCGATAGAATGGAGTCACCGGACTCGAGGTCGTCGAGGATCGTGACCTGAGGACCAGGGTCAGAGATCGGGGCATGCAGGACGTCGATTGCGGTGACGCGATCTCCACCAAACCGCATCGTGTACGATGCGTCGCCGATCTCGAGGACGCGACCGCGAATGTCGCCGGCGCACTTCGCCAGAAATGTCTCGATGTAGTAGCGGTCCACTGGTAAGCCGCGGCTGTACCCCCAGTCGCGTGAAAACGGCGTGGTCCGACGAAACTGCCCCATGCGGATGAAGCCGACCGGTGGCCAGATACGGCTTTGTCTCCACCGGGCCGCTGCGTGATTGAGCCTCGGAAAGGTACGGCCCACCTGTGCCTTCACGGCAATCGCCGTACGCCTCCACACGTCGCGCACACGTGCGAAGGCCGGGAACTTGTAGGGCAGGAGTTCGCGCGCGAGCACGCGGCGGAGTTCGGGGTGCTGCGACCCTGCGATACTCAGGTATCTCTCGAGCCACGCGAGATAGAGGCCGCGAACGGCGAGCTTCGCACCTGCGGCATCTGCCTGCGCGACGCACGAGTCCGGATGCTGACGGTACCGGTACCACGTCTGGTGCGAGATGTAGACCGGATACGCCGCGCAGATCTTTGCGTGGAACGCCTGGTCTTCGTACATCCCGCGAAAGGCTGCCTCATAGGCACCCACAGCCCGCACCGCATCACACGTCACGAGAATGTCGGCAATCGATGCGAACTCGTCGCGCAGGAACGCGATGAGCAGCGCTGGCGGCTCGACGACGGTATCGAGGGGAACGTGGAGCGTCTGGACGAAGTCGCGTCGCGCGTCGGCGATGTTGCCAGTCCACCCGTACCACCACTGCGTCAACCCGACGACCATCGCCGCACGAGGGTTCGCCTGAATCAGCGCGACCTGTTGTTCCAGTTTGCGCGGCAACCAGACGTCGTCGGCATCGAGAAACGAAAGGTACTGTCCGCAGGCACTGGAAATGCCAAGGTTGCGCGTCGCACTCATGCCGCGATTGGCATGCTCGGGATGCTCCAGGTATCGCACCCGATCGGGGTGCGCCTGCGCGTACCCGCGAGCCATCTCAGAACTCCCGTCCGATGAGCCATCGTCGATGAGCAGCAGCTCCCACGAGTCGAAGGTCTGCGCGAACACGCTCGCCACGGCCTCGGGCAGGAAGCGCTGCTCGTTGAAGAAAATCAGGACGATCGAGACGAGAGGTGTGTGACTCATGACCGGCCGGCGAGCAATTCATCGTAGACCGCCGAAACGCGCTCGGCACTGCGCTGGAACGCGAATTCGCGGTGCGCCTGACGCTGCGCGACCGCTGCAAGCGCACCAGCCCGGTCCGGATCGGCAAGCAGCGTTTGCACAGCGACGGCGAGCGCGGAAGGATCGGCCGGCGGAACGAGCAGCCCGTTCGTCCCCGACACGATCAACTCGTTGTTGCCGCCGATGTCCGTCGCGACAACGGGCGTACCGGCCGCCATGGCTTCCATGATCGAGAGCGGTAACCCCTCGTAGAGCGACGGCAGGACAAACAGATCCGCGCTTGCCAGCAACGCGGGCACATCAACCCGGCGGCCCAGGAACACCACGCGGTCGAGAATTCCGTTTGCTGTTGCCTGCGTCACGAGCGCCTCACGATCGGGGCCGTCCCCGGCGATGACGAACAGTGCATCCGGCACGCGAGCAACGGCATCCAGCAGATAGGGCAGGCCTTTCTGACGCTCGAGGCGAGCAACCGTCAAGACGATTCGCCGATCTGTGCCTCGTGTCAGCTCGGCGCGCAGACGATCGCTGCGAGCCGTGTCGTACAGCGACAGGTCGATGCCGTTGCGCACGATCTCGACCTTCGAAGGCGGGATACGGAACTCATCGATCAATTGCCGCGCAACCCCCTCCGACACCGCAAGATAGCGCCCCACGACCCTGGCAATCAGACGCGGCTGCATCGCAACGATCGGCAGATTGGAGACATCGAAATAGAGCTGTGCCGTCGCCACGATGGCGGGAACACTCGCGAGTCGCGCCGCCACCAGCCCGTACTTGCAGGACAGCGGCCACGAGAGATGGGCATGCAGCACCGATGCTTGCACCTCGCGTATCGCGCGAACGACGGCTGGAAGGCGACCCCAGTGCTGGGCCGTCAGCACCTGAGGAACAACACGCGTCTCGACTCCCACAGCGGCGGCCTCATCGAGTAGCGACCTGATGCCACTGCCACCGTGATGAAGCAACACGGGCTTCCACCGCGTGCGATCGAGCGCCGTGATCAGCTGCATCGCAATGCGTTCCGTGCCGCCGACGGCGTCGCCGTCGAGCAGATGCGCAACAGTCTTCACGAACCGACCAGCTCCTGATAGATCGCATCGAGGCGGTCGCCGTACGCCGTCCAGCTGTGGTGCTGCGCTACAAAATCGCGTGCGCGGAGACCCAGAGCTCGACGCTCCTCCGGATGACCGAGCAACCGCAGAATGTGATCGGCGGTGTGCTCCGCGGCGTCCGCTCGGCCAAGCGGCAGTTCAGACGCCTCACCAACCAGACCTTCCGTGCCGAGTGAGGTTGTCACGACCGCCTTTCCGAGGGCCAGGGCGTGCAGCACCTTCTGCCGCATGCCGCCGCCGATACGCACCGGCGCAACCACCACAGCGGCCGACTCCAGGTACGGCGTCACGTCCGGCACTCGTCCAGTCACCACGACGTTGTGTTGCGACAGGCGCGTGACCAGATCTGGCGGGTCCTCCCCCACTACCGACAGTCGCACACCGGGATAGCGAGCCGCCACCAGCGGGAGAATTTCGCGGACCAGCCAGACAGCGGCGTCCACGTTGGGACGGTGATTGAAGCTGCCGACAAACACCACCGAGTCCGGCTCGACGCGCTGCGGATCGCTGGCAGCAGGCAGATCGATGCCGAACGGATTGACCCGCACGCGCGCGGCCAGCGCAGGTGCGGCACTGGCCAGTGTCGCCGCGTCGCGAGCCGTGAACACCTGGATGCGGTCGAAGGGCTCCCAGATCGTCGGCTGCCGCACCCGCCACTCATCGGACACACCCGACGCGAAACGCCCGACCTCGTGTTCGGTGAGCACCTTCGGTATGGACGCCGGATAGCGGAAGCTGCCCACACCGATACTCTCCACCTGGATCAGGTCGAAGTCGTTCGATGCGAGCACGCCGTCAATGACCGCTTGCGTGGGTGCGTCGCCGGTGGTCGGCTCGAGTTGCGGACCGCGTGGCTTCAAGGCGCGTTCGATGCGCCGCTTCGCACGGACAACCGGCGCGGGAATGCGTGTCGTGGTCGTGTGGACCGTGACACCACGCGAGCGCCAGTGTTCGAGCGCGGCGATCTGGGCGCTGTTCTCTGGTGCAAAGGTCACCAGCGTCACGCGGTGTCGGGCGGACACGGCGCCGACCTGCCCTGCCATGACAATCGACGCACCGGTATTCGCATGCACGTCCGGGATGGCACCCGTCACCATGAGAATCTTCACCGGCCTGACGCTCGGCTGGTTACCCGCTTCCAGGAACGCGTCTGCCAACGGCACGAGCAGGCGTCAATCGACCGCGCCACCGTCTGTCGGCAGTTCCGTTCACAGTCGCGCGCCCTCGCCAGGTTTTCACACATCAGCAGTCGTCATTCTACCAACAGCTGAGTCGGCATCCCTGACCATGCGATTCTATTGGGAGTCTCGAGACGTGGCGCGGACCCGATAGCCGTTCCCGAGCGACACTCACACGACCCCGCATGACACGACACGACGTACTCATCATCGGCGGCGGCATCGTCGGCATGGCCACTGCGCTGCAACTGGTTCGGACGACGAAGGCGCGCGTCATCGTGCTCGAAGCCGAGAGCATGCTCGGTGCGCACCAGACCAGTCACAACAGCGGTGTCATCCACTCGGGTGTCTACTACAAGCCTGGTTCCCTCAAGGCGAAGAGCTGCGCGACGGGTCGCGACGAGATGTATGCCTTCTGCAGCGAACACGGCATCCGCCACGAACGCTGCGGCAAGATTGTCGTCGCAACCAGCGAGAGCGAAGTCGGGAAGTTGGACGAGCTCGAAGAGCGGAGCCGCGCCAACGGACTGCCTGGTTTGAAACGTCTGAGCGCCAGCGAACTGCGCGAGCACGAGCCGCACGTCGCCGGCGTCGCCGGACTCCTCGTGCCGACAACCGGCATCGTCGACTACGCCGATGTGGTGCGCAAGTACGGCGACGTGCTGCGCGAGGCAGGCGGCGACTATCTCCTGAACAGCCGCGTCACGGGCGTGACACGCGCAACGGACGAGATCATCGTGGAGGCCACCAGCGGCGAGTTTCGCGCCCGGCACGTCATCACCTGCTGCGGCCTGCAGTGCGACCGTGTCGCACGCCTGTGTGGTTCGGATCCAGGCGTGCAGATCATTCCGTTTCGCGGCGAGTACTACGAACTGGTTCCCGAGAAACATCACCTCGTGAAGAACCTGATCTACCCGGTTCCCGATCCGCGGTTTCCGTTTCTCGGCGTGCACTTCACGAGACTGGTGAAAGGCGGCGTTGAGGCGGGGCCGAATGCCGTGCTTGCATTCGAACGCGAGGGCTACACCACGACCAGCGTGAAGTTGCGCGACGTGAGCGAGATGCTGGCATTCCCGGGCTTCTGGCGAATGGCCGGCAAGTACTGGCGCGCCGGCATGGATGAATTCCACCGCTCGCTCAGCAAGGCGGCGTTCGTGAAAGCGCTGCAGAAACTGATGCCGGAGATTCAGGACGCTGACCTTCGGCCAGGCGGCGCCGGGGTTCGCGCGCAAGCGGTCGACGCACAGGGCCGACTGCTCGACGACTTTCACATCGTGCAGGACGAACGCTTCATTCACGTGCTCAACGCGCCGTCACCCGCCGCCACCGCATCGCTCAGCATCGGGCGCTCGATCGCCGAGCTTGCCGTGCGCAGCTTCGGCCTGAGCTGAGCACGTCGCGGTTCGCCGCGCGTCCGGTTCAGCCGCGCGCCGCGCGTCGATTCCTTCGCGGCTCGCGAGCTCGCACGCCGCACGACCGACGAGCGGCACGTCACGACGCATCCGGTACAATCCGCTTCCTCGTGTCCGAATCGTCTGGTCTTCGACGTCATCTCTCACGTCGCGATCTCATCGTCTACGGCTTGCTGTTCATCGGTCCGCTGGCACCGGTCGGTGTCTTCGGCGTGCTCGATGCCCGTACGAACGGCGCGGTTGCGCTGGTCTACGTGCTGGCCACGTTGGCGATGGCGTTCACGGCGTGGTCGTATGCACAGATGTCGCGCGTCGTGCCGCGCGCCGGCTCTGTCTTCGCGTATGCGAGCCAGGGCCTCGCGCCGGCGGCCGGCTTCCTCGCCGGATGGATGGCGATGCTCGACTATCTGCTCATCCCGTCGGTCGCCTATCTCTTCACCGGCATTGCCCTTCACGCGCTCGTGCCGTCGGTACCCGCGTGGATCTTCACGGTCGTCGCGTTCATTGCCACCACGGCACTGAACCGCGCGGGCGTGGCCCTCGCGGCGCGCGTCGGCAGCGTGGTGCTCGCGGTGGAACTCGCCGTGTTCGTGCTGTTCGTGGTTGCGGCAGCGATGACGCTCACGACCAGTGGACCAGCCAGGCCATGGCTGTCGCCGTTGACCGGCGTTGGCACCTTCACGCTCGCGCCGATCGTCGGCGCGGTGTCGATTGCCGTGCTGTCGTTTCTCGGCTTCGATGCAATCGCGTCATTCGCCGAAGAGAGCGCCGGCGACCCGACGCATGTGGGCGTCGCGATTCTCGCGTGCCTCGGCATTGCCGGCGTCCTGTTCGTCGTGCAGGCCTGGATAGGCGCCCTCATCAGCCCGCTCTCACCAGCAGACCTGGCGGCGCATCCCGAGCAGCAAGGTGCCGCGTTCTACCAGGTCGCGCGCACAGCGATCGGACCGTGGATGGCAAATGTCCTCGCACTGACCAAGGCTGTGGGACCGGCGTTCGCAGCGATGTCTGCGCAGGCTGCGGCGGCGCGACTGCTCTACGGGATGGCGCGCGACGGACGGTTGCCGTCAGCGCTGGCGCGCGTCAGTGAACGGCGCGGCGTGCCGGAGTCCGCGCTTACGACCGTGGCGCTGCTCACGCTCGTCGTGTCGGCCTGGGCGGCGCGACGCGAAGACGGACTCGACGTCCTGGTGTCGATCGTCGACCTCGGTGCACTCTCGGCGTTCCTGCTGCTGCACGCCTCGGTGATTGGCTTCTTCGTGGTGAAATCGCGGGAGCGGTCCACCCTCGCGCACATCATCGTGCCGCTTGCCGGCATCGGCACGACCGTGTGGGTGGTGTTCGAGACCAGCACGCTTGCGAAGGTTGTCGCAGGCGTGTGGTTACTGGCAGGTCTGGCGACGCAGCTGCTGCGTCCCGCTAGAAGCGCGTAATCGGGACGCCGTCCTTGCAGAGCGGACAGTCAGCGGCAGGATAGTTCTGCGGCGTCTTGAACTCGGCAAGTGCGACGTTCGGCACACCGAGTTCGATGATGGCTTCGGTGCGGTCGTAGATTTCGACGGTTGCCATGACCATCCCGCCCGCCTCCTTGACCAGCGCCGCGCACCGGGCAAACGTCTCGCCGGTGTTCCGCACATCATCAGCCAGCAGCACTCGCTTGCCCTGCAACTCGCGCTTGTAGAAGTCGCGAAGTGACAAGCCCGATCCGGTCTGCTGGAACGGAGCAAACGAGCACGGCGGATGCGTGAGGCTGCGACGACTGTCGAGCAGTCCAGCGATGGTGTGCGCGAGCAGTGCTCCCCCGGTGGCAGGACCAGCCACCACCTCGATCTTCTGAATCAGTTCGTCAGGCAGCAGGTCGAGCAAGTCTTGCGCAAACCGCCAGATGGTGGAGGGTTGCCGAAACAGCTGGTGCGGGTTCACGTAGACAGGACCGTGATAGCCGTTGCCGAAATCGAAGTGGCCGCCCACCATCAGCACCTCCGAGTTCTGGAGGTCGCGAAGGGCCTTGTCTCGAATCTCTGTTTTCCTGTCCATCTACGGTTGCTCGTGCCTGCGATTGAGTAGTCGTCCCCGAGCGTGTGGCCGTTACAGCCATGGCGCCGACGCGTCGTGTGCACGAGACCTCGCGGCCCGGCGTGCACTGCCCACGCGTCAACGACACTGGCTCAGACAGTCAGTCCCACGGCGGGATTGGTGTAGACCGTCCGTCCACCCACGATGGTGGCCGCGACGCCGCCACGAAGCGTCCAGCCGTCGAACGGTGTGTTCTTCGACTTCGACTTCATTCGCTTGGCTTCGACGGTCACCGAGAGCTCGGGCGCCAGCAACGTCAGGTCTGCCGGTGCACCTTCGGTGATGGCTCCACCTGCCACGCGAAGGATACGCGCGGGATTGACCGACAGCAACTCGATGAGCCTGTTCAGCGTGATGACACCGGGATGCACCAGCCGATCGAAGCAGAGGGAGACGCAGGTCTCGAGACCGGTGATGCCAAACGGCGCACGATCGAACTCGACATGCTTCTCGTCATAGTGATGCGGTGCGTGGTCGGTGGCAATCACGTCCACACTGCCGTCCACGATGCCCTGGAGCATCGCGTCGCGGTCGGCCGCCTCGCGAAGCGGCGGGTTCATCTTGGTGTTGGTGTCGTAGGCGACCGGCGTCTCCAGGTACTGATCGGTGAGGATGAAGTGATGCGGGGCTACCTCGCAGGTCACATTCGCGCCGCGCGCCTTGCCGACGCGCACGGCGTCGAGCGTCTGTCTGGCGCTCATGTGCGCGATGTGAATCCGGCCACCGGTCAACTCTGCCAGTGCGATGTCGCGCTGCGCCATGATCGACTCGGCTTCGCCTGGAATGCCGCGCAGACCGAGCTTCGAGGCGATGACACCTTCGTGCGCGACGCCGTCGCCCTTGAGTGACGGGTCTTCGCAGTGCTCGATGACGACCATGTCGAACATCTTGGTGTACTCGAGGGCGCGCCGCGCCATCAGCGCGGTCCGAATCGGATGACCATCGTCGGTCACCGCGACGCAGCCGGCCTCTTTCAGCTCGCCCAGTTCGGCCAGCTGCTCGCCTTTCTGGCCGAGTGAGACCGCACCAATCGGATAGACACGCGCGAGGTTCGCGTCTGCGGCCTTCTTGAGCACGTACTGCGTCACACCCGCGTTGTCATTTACCGGCGAGGTATTCGGCATGCAGGCGACCGCCGTGAAGCCGCCGGTAACGGCCGACAGCGTGCCCGTGGCCACGGTCTCCTTGTGTTCCTGACCGGGTTCGCGCAGGTGCACGTGCATGTCGATCAATCCGGGCGTGATCACCACGCCAGCGGGAATGTCGATCACCTGGGTATCAGCGTCAGCCGCCAGATTGACGCCCACACCGGCAATGCGATCGCCGTCGATCAGGATGTCGAAGATACCGTCGCGTCCGTTTGCCGGGTCCACCACCCGACCACCCTTAAGCAGCCGCTTCATTGTCCACTCCGCCGGCCATGAGATACAGCACCGCCATGCGGACGGCCACGCCGTTGGCGACTTGTTCGAGAATCACCGAGTACGGGCCATCCGCCACCTCGGACGCGATCTCGACACCGCGGTTCATCGGACCGGGGTGCATGATGATGACGCTCGGCTTGGCAAGGGCGACTCGCGCTTCGGTCATGCCGAACAGGTTGAAGTACTCACGCAGCGACGGGAAGTAGGCGCCCTGCATCCGCTCCTGCTGAATGCGCAGCATCATCACCACGTCTGCGTCGCGCACCGCCTCGTCGACCGTCCGCGCAACCGTCACACCCAGTTGTTCGATGCCCTTGGGCACCAGGGTCGGCGGCCCGCTCACGAACACATGCGCACCCAGCTTGGTCAAGAGCGCAATATTCGACCGCAGCACTCTGCTGTGCAGCAAATCGCCGACGATGGCGACCTTGATGCCTTCGAGCGTCTTGGTGTGCTGCCGGATCGTGAAGGCATCGAGCAGCGCCTGCGTCGGATGCTCGTGCAATCCGTCGCCCGCATTGATGATGCGCGACTTGCAAATGCGCGAGAGCAGATGCCCCGCCCCCGAGGACGCGTGCCGCAGGACGATCATGTCTGGCGACATCGCTTCGATATTCAGGGCCGTGTCGGCCAGCGTCTCGCCCTTGAGGACGCTCGACGCGGCCACAGCAATGTTCAACGTGTCGGCCGACAGGCGCTTCTCCGCAATCTCGAATGACGTGCGGGTGCGCGTGCTCGGTTCGTAGAACAGGTTCACGACCGTCTTGCCGCGCAGCGTCGGCACTTTCTTGATCGGACGTTCGCCGATTTCGCGCATGGCTTCGGCCGTGTCCAGCACGCGGTAGATTTCGTCGGCGGACAGGTCGTCGATGCTCAACAGATCCTTTTTCATTCCTGGATCTCCACCTCGTCGCGGCCGTCGATTTCCATGAGGTTCACCTGCACGCTCTGGGAGAGCGAGGTCGGCAGGTTCTTGCCAACGTAGTCGGCCTTGATGGGCAACTCGCGATGTCCGCGGTCGACCAGCACGACCAGCTGAATCGACTTCGGCCGACCGAACTCGAGCAGCGCGTCGAGCGCCGCACGAATCGTGCGTCCGGTGTACAACACGTCGTCGACCAGCAGGATGCGCTTGTTGTCGATGGAGAACTTGATGTCGGTCGTGCCCACCACCGGTTGGTGGCCAATCGAGTGCCGCATCAGATCGTCGCGGTAGAGCGTGATGTCGAGCGCGCCAATGGGAATCTGCGCACCGGCAAGCTCGCCAACGAGCGCAGCCAGGCGCCGGGCCAGCGGCACACCGCGGCGGCGGATGCCGACAAATGCCAGCTCCTCGGCACCGCGATTACGTTCGACGATTTCGTGCGCGATACGCGCGAGGGTGCGACCGATGCGGTCGCTGTCCAGCACTACTGGCATGACGTCGCCGTCCTTTCGGGTGGCGCACACCGTGCGGCACCGTGAACAAGGCGTGCATCGTCGACGGCAAAGGGCGACGCCGACAACGCGTTCGAACGTGAATGGTGGTAGTGAGCGCGCGGGTGGGGCGGGACAGACCCCGTCGAGGGGAGACGTTGCTGCTGCATGAACACCTCTTTGCAGCCTCGCAGGGCCGCGTTAAAGAGAACTCGGGAGAGTATACCCGAACGCGTCCGCGTCATCGCGACCTCTCGGCGTCGCATTGATATACTCCCCTGATGCTCTTCGACGTGCCGGCGCGGGTGATCGCCAACACGAAGTTGTCCGCTGACTACAACGTGCTGGCCCTGGCCGCACCTGACATCGCGCGGGCCGCAACACCTGGACAGTTCCTCATGGTGAAAGTGGCTGCCGCGCACGACCCCCTGCTGCGGCGTCCCTTCTCGGTCTTCGAGATCCTCCGCGATGCGCAGGGTGAAGCCATCGGTCTCTCGATCCTCGTCAAGGCCATTGGCACATCGACGCGGCTGCTCTACAACGCCTCGGTCGACGACATCGTCAACGTGCTCGGACCGCTTGGCCGCCCGTTCACGCTGGTGACGCCTCCGGAAGAAGCCTGGATGATCGCGGGCGGCGTTGGCCTGGCGCCTTTCTGGACGCTCACCGAAGTGCTCGCCGCTCGCGGCGTCAAGAGCACGCTCTTTTACGGCGCGCGGCGCGCGTCAGAGCTGTTCTATCTCGAGTTCTTCGAACAGCACGGTGTGACGCTCACGCTCACTACCGAAGACGGCAGCCGCGGCGAACAGGGACGCGTCATTGCTCCGCTCGCGCGTGCCCTCGAAAGCCGGCCTGCACACCAGCCGCTCACTATTTACGCGTGTGGTCCCGAAGGCATGCTCGAAGCGACAGCCCGCGTGGCTGCCGAGCACGGCCGGACCTGCGAGGTGTCAGTCGAACGCATCATGGGATGCGGCATGGGCGGCTGCTACAGCTGCGTCGTGCCCATGAAGGACGCCTCGGGCAGCGTGCACCACGTGCGCTCGTGTATTGCCGGCCCCGTGCTCGACGCGGCGCAGATTGCCTGGGATTGACGCGATGGACCTCTCCGTTCGCATCGGAACGCTGACGCTCAAGAACCCCGTGATGTCGGCCAGCGGGTGCTTCGGCTACGGCGTCGAATACGCCGACGCCGTCGACCTCTCGTCGCTTGGCGCCGTGGTCGTCAAAGGCCTCTTCCTCAAGGCGCGCGAAGGACACCCGGCCCCTCGCATCGTCGAGACACCAGCCGGCATGATCAACGCGATCGGCCTGCAGGGCATCGGCGTCCACCGCTTCGTCAGCGAGAAACTGCCGGAGCTTCGCGCCCGCAACGCCGTGGTCGTCGTCAACGTGTGCGGCACGAGCGTCGACGAGTACGCCGAGGTCTCACGCATCCTGTCAGACGCCGACGGCGTGCACGCGATCGAGTTGAACATCTCGTGCCCCAACATCAAGGAAGGCGGCATTCAGTTCGGATGCAGTCTGGGCGGCACGCACGACGTGGTCAGCGCCGTCCGCAAGGTGACGACGCTTCCTATCATCCCGAAGCTGACGCCGAATGTGACCGACCCGGCGTCGTTCGCGCGCGCCGCTGAAGAGGCCGGCGCCGACGCCGTGTCGCTGGTGAACACGTTCCTCGCGCTCGCCATCGACGTCGAGACCAGGCGTCCGAAGATCTCGAACGGCATGGGTGGCCTGAGTGGACCGGCCATCCGCCCGATTGCCGTGCGCATGGTCTACGAGTGCCGGCAGGCGGTGAAGATTCCGGTCGTCGGCATGGGCGGCATCATGGATGCCCGCGACGCACTCGAGTTCATGATTGCCGGTGCGACTGCCGTGCAGGTGGGCACCGCCAATTTCGTCGATCCGTTCCTCTGGCAGAAGATGATCGACGGTATCGACGACTACCTGCAGCGCCATCAGATTGCGAGCGCAATGGACCTCGTCGGTTCCGTGGACATGACGCGCCGCTCACACAAGGCCTGAACCTTCATGCAGTCATTGCTCGTTGCGCTCGATGTGGACACAGTGGAAGCGGCACGGCAGCTGGCGGACTCCCTGCGCGGCACCGTCGGCGGCTTCAAAATCGGCAACCGCCTCTTCACCAGCTACGGCCCGTCGTTTGTCGAGGAACTGGTCGCGCGCGGCGACCGCGTGTTTCTCGACCTGAAGTTTCACGACATTCCGAACACCGTGGCCGGGGCCGTCGCTGCGGCGACGCGTCTCGGTGTGTGGATGGTGAACGTGCATGCGGGCGGCGGCGCCGACATGATGCGGGCCGCGCGCGAAGCCGCGGACAATGAAGCGGCACGGATGTCGAGCGCACCGCCGCTCGTCATTGGTGTCACCGTGCTCACCAGCTTTTCGCAGGACGGCCTCGCGGCGACTGGCGTGAGCAGCCCGATTCCCGATCAGGTCCGCAGGCTCGCCCTGCTCGCGCAGGAGTCCGGTCTGGACGGCGTCGTGGCATCGCCGCAGGAGATCGGCCTGATTCGCGACGCCTGCGATCCACGCTTTGCCATCGTCACGCCGGGCATCCGCGGCGCCGCGGATGCGAAGGGTGACCAGAACCGGACCGCGTCAGCCTCGGGGGCACTGGCCGCCGGAGCCAGCTACATCGTGGTCGGTCGTCCCATCATCGCGGCTCCCGATCCGCGAGCCGCAGCGCGTCGCATCGCCGACGAGTGCCGCTGACGCGAAACGCAGACGCGTCAATCGAGATCG
>Ga0209023_10000527_pt1 | contig 57883 bp, 50 predicted proteins | sample LakOneMetagenome_FD_187468 | JGI IMG/M metagenome (GOLD analysis project Ga0209023, IMG submission 187468) | Freshwater and sediment microbial communities from Lake Erie, Canada (SPAdes) (version 2) | ecosystem: Environmental > Aquatic > Freshwater > Lentic | place: Lake Erie, Canada... | reverse complement strand
ACGCCATCGTTGCCGTTCCTTCACGTCGAAGAACACCCGCCGATAAACCGGCAACAACAATGACAAACGAGGCTTCAACCCCTTTGTTGCATACATAGATTCGAGCGTGTTACTACCCGTTGATAACCGGTGGGCCCAGGAACACGACGTTGTCGCGGGCGGTGACGAAGTCCAAGGTGCCCAGATGCGCGATGGTGTCGCGTTTGAGTCCGCGAGCGTGGTCGAAGTCGAACTCCTCCAACGATTTACGTGCCGGGAAGCGGGCTGCTCGGATGCGTCCTTCGCCGCCGTGGGACTCCCGGGCGGAGACTTCTCGTTGCAGACAGGCCACCAGGTATTCCTCGTGGGTCCAGTTCTCCGCGCGGGCGCGTTCGGCCAACCGGGCGATCGAGTCCCGCAAGGTGGGGGCCTTCAGGGCGCGGGTCAGATAGGCCAGCTCGGCGGTGACGTCCCGGCCCGTAGAGGCGGTCTTGGTGGTGGCCATCAGGCGGCCCCACCGTCGAGATCCACCCCGAACGCGGTGTCGTAGGCTGACAGGTCCCGCACCGCAACCTCGGTGGCCAGCGGTGGTGGTGGGATCTGGATACGTCTGCGCCGCAACACCTTTGCCGCTTCGATGTGAGCCGGGTCGGAGATGGTTTGGTGGGTGGCCCAGATCCGGTCGTGGGTGGCGACAGTCTGTCCGTCGCAAAATGCCTGCACCCGATCCAGATCCGCGCGGACCAGGACCCGGCGTCCGACCGCGGCCGGGTGCACCGAATAGTCGTTGCTGTCCAGGCGGATGTAGTGATCGCGCGGCAGCCGCAGCGAGGAACACCATCCGACCGCCGGAGCTACCGGCGGCAGCGCGAGCATCGCTGCCCGATCCGCGGTGATCCGATCCGTCGGAGCGCAGCCCAGGGCGCGGCGAGTGCGGGTGTTGGCGACCGCCAGCCAGTCGGCCATCTGGGTGTTGAAATCCGCGGGCGAGGCGAACGTGCGGCCCGGAAGGAACGAGCGTTCCAGATAGTCATGGGAGCGTTCGATGAGCCCCTTGGCTTCCGGGTCGGCGGGCCGACAGACGATCACCTTGGTGGCCAGCACACCGCGGAATGCCTGGCATTCCTTGGTCAGTTCGACCCGCCCACCACGCCAGCGGCCGATCGCGCCTTCACCGTCCCAGACCAAGGCACGCGGGACCGCACCGAGCCGGCTGATCAGTTCCCACCATCCGGCGAACAGATCCTCAGCACGGCGGCTGGGTAGCAGCATGGCCAGCAGCCATCGGGAGTAAGCGCTGATCATCGTCAGCACCGGCAGCCGCGTCGCGGTCCGGGACTGGCCGAACCCGACCGGGATCTCGACATCGGGGAACCACAGATCGCACTGGGCGATCTCCCCAGCCACATACGCCGTGCGTGACGCCGAGTCCGGCGGTAGATAGACCGGCCGCAGCTCGGCCACCCGCGCCGAGAGCACCCGGATGGAACGCTGCCAGCCGATCCGCTCGGCGATCACCGTGGCCGGCATCGTCGGGTAGACCTGCAGCAGTTCCCGGATCCGCGGCTCGACCTCGTCGACGATCGAACCGCGCGGCGGCCGTTCGTACTTCGGCGGCCCGTCATCAGCCAGCGCCGACTTCACGGTGTTCTTCGAGATGTTCAACGTCCGCGCGATCACCTTGATCGGCAGGCCCTCGGCCCGGCGCAAACGGCGGATCTCAGCCCAATCTTCCACAGACAACATTCCCTTCTGGTCCTCCTGGCTCGACTAGAGCCAGGCCACCGGACCAGGGGGTCAATTTTCAGTTGCCGCGCCGGGGTCAGAATTCACGTGCCGCGGACACAGTTATCAGTGGTCGGTGACAGCTTTGAGAAGGCGCCGTGTTGGGCGGGCAAGTGCTTATCTATATGAGCGCAGTTGTCGGCCGAATGGCGGATGGTCTGAAGCGGACTGTATCGACAAGACTCGGCACCGGTACCACGCAAAGGACGAGCACTATCTGAGTGAAGGGTGAACCAAATGGAGTGCAAGAAGTGTCATCGACCGCTTCACGACTGCTCTGGGTGCAATGGTGGCCGGGCCAGCGGAATGTTCGGCAAGCTCACCTGCAGCAAGTGCAACAGCACCGGGGTGGTTTGCAGCCAACATGGTGGGCATTGGAAGTAGTCTCTGCAGAGTGGATCAGTCCTGCTGCTGGCAACGTCGACAGATGCGGCAGGAACGGTCGAAGACCGCACGCGGCGCGTGAAATAAGATGTTTGGCCGGAACTGGTCGATGACGGTGCTCACATTGGAGCGCTAGCTAGTCGGCATTGCCGAAGGCTTCGGAGTTAACGTCGGATAGTCAATTCCGCTGGCATTCAGGTGATTTGAGCTCCAAATCAGTGCGCAGCAGCTTTCTGCCCCAAGAAGCCTAGCGGTCATCCCGGTCGATCGCCGCGATGACGTTTCAGGTCTTCGGCGAATCGCCGGCCCCTCTGGGCCGCCCGACGGCCGGCCTCGAAAGTTTGAGCGGCTCGCTCAGATTCCATTGCCTGACGGGTGCGATCTACTGCCTGTCGCCCGACCTGTCCCGCCGCGGAAAGAGTGTGTCGAACCTGTTGAGGGCTATTTGCATGCACCTGTACGGCGATTCCGTGCGCTTGTCCTACAAGAGTTTGTGCTTGGGCGGTGGCTGCTCCTGCAGCACCGCGAGCTACGCGAGCCGCGTTCGCAAAGCCACCGGCTGGAACAAGAACTACGCCACCGAGTCGATCGTTCAGGCTGAATCCAGATCGGGCCGCCAGGAATCCGTTGAACAACAGCCACGCCACCGAGATCACCCACAGCGCGAATGCCAGGCCGAACGCTCCGAACATCGGTGCTGCGCATGCTGCGGCAAATACTCCAATGTCCGTAATCGCGCGTAGCAGCGCCCAAAGTGATGAGTGGGTCCAACCTGGCCCGACCGAGGGAACGCGGGCGCGGCCGAGTCTCACGTCTGCCGCCGCCATTCCAAGCGTACGATTCGCCAACCCGATCGACACCCAGAAATATATGGTCGCAACAAACAGTAAAGTCCCGAGACCACCCAAGGCGTACACGCGCATATTGCGCGCGACATCCATCCCCGTCGAGGTGGCAAATTCCGCCCAGCTGCGACGATTTGACATGAAATTCGAGACGCCGATCGTGCCCATGTCAGCCACCGACCGCAGCGAATCAATAGCAAGGGTGTACGTCAGCCACCCGATTGCAGCAGCGGCCGCAACTAAGATCGCAAAGTCCACCGCCCACGCCAGCAGGCGTCTACGTAGTGAGACGGACTCTCTTGGAAGGGGCACGTTCGCCAAGGGTTGGGTCATCGAATCTACCGCCTTGCTTTGCAAATGGACATGAGGAGCGGAACTATGGTTCTCGGCCGGGCTCCATGCATAGCATGCGACGGGCCGGCCTACATCCGCATGGCGAAGCCGCGTTCGATCGCAGTCGGGAGCCTGCTGCCCGCTTCCGTGGATGTCATTGATCCGGCAGCGCTATCCGGTTTCAACGTTCTTCACGAGCTTGTCCTTGCCGGTTGTCCGGCAGAACATTTCAGCCGAAATTCGTGTAGCCATGATGTTCGACTTCGAAGTGCTTTCACCCTTAGAGGCAAGAAACTGCTCGATCGTGGCGTTCTTGCCGTCCTTGTCCTCAGCAAGGAAGGCTTTACACGTCGTGTCGCCGCCGGCGCCTGCGGCGCTCTGTCCCGCGGAGTTCGCGCTGCCCGATCCCGACCCGTTTGACGACGATTCACTTCCGTGCTTCGAACACCCCGCCAAGAGCAGTGACGCAACGGCCAACGCCGCGAGAGTTCCATTGACGGTCTTCTGTAACTTCATGCTGCGGAACTTTCCGTTCTCTACGTGGGCCAGGTCAGTGAACTGGCGCCGGCCGGTGCGTGGACAATCCGGAGTCTTGCATAGCTACTGCTCCATCTCTGTCCGCCGAATGACCGACTCTTCAATTCGGCGAAATTCAAAGCAGCCGACCGTAGTAGTCCTGATTACCAGGGGAGAGCCCACCCCAAATACTCCGCACCGCTTGCCGGGTTCCAGTTAGGTAGCACCTGGACATAATGCCCGGTACCAGCAACACCCTTGTAGCTCGGAAGAACGCCACCGGATACGTATTTTCCGTCGCCGCGGGCGATTACGACGTGACCGTAGTGCTTCTTGTTGAAGATGTCGTAGGAACTCTGCGAGAACACGAGCGCGCCCTTCGGCATGTTCCGATCCATGTGGATCTTTCCTTGGCCGGCGAGTGCGTTGCGGAAGTCGAGCGCCGACGCGTAACCAGTGCCGGCCTGACCATAAGCTCCTGCAACGAATGCGGCACAACCTGTCGGTCCGTAGGCGTCGGTGCCCACCATACTGTTCGCCTTGGCGACGGCCGCGTCGACTTTCGAGCTGGGTGCCGGAGCCGGTGCTGGTGCGGGGGGATTGTTGTGCGTCGAGCAATCGGGCGCGACGACATTCAGTGTTCCCGTCTCAATATCGACATCCGCGACATAGTGACCATCCGAAGTTCGGTACCAGAGGTTGTCCCAGCCGCCGGGGATGTTGAAGCTGAAGTAGCCCTTCACATTCTGCCCGCGAGTGGAACAGACGAGGGTGATTCTGTCGCCGGGGTTGTACCAGCCCTCTTGCTTTGCGTTCAAGTTGGAGGCGGTCATCCGTTGTGTCCGCGCCTTAACGGTCGCGGCGGCGTCAGCCTGTGCTGGTGCGGCCAGATCGACTGCTGATCCGGCAATAACTGCAGCGAGTGCCAGCACAACGGTTGAGTTGACCCGTTTTGGGGCAAGCCGACGGGGTTGGTCAGCGGTCATCAAAATCCCCTCGATAGGCAGTCGAAACCATTCCGCGAACCGTGTCGTCGTGGTTAGGAAATTCGTTACAGATCAACCGGATGTGCCGACCGCCCTCGCTCGGGCCTCCGGGTCGTACTTGCTCGGCATGACATGCACCTTCCCAAGGAAGGAGGTGTGCGCATCAAACACGGGATGGTTCAGTCTCAGTCGAAGGGATTTCTGTGGCGCATATCAGCGTGTGTAGCCCGCACGGCTGGCCGTTCGACGGTAGGAGACAGCCTCTCGGTGCCATCCGTGGCGATCCAAATCTTCGGTCACCGGCGCGCAACGCGTCGTCCTATGTAAACATTGGTCACGTTCGCGCCTACTCGGTCGGCGAACAACTGAGGCATGCATCTTTACAACGCTTCGGCAGGGGATCAATAGAGGGGCATAGTGGCGGCACCATTCAATCCGTTTGACGCGGGCAGTGCGCCGGTAGGGGCGCCCACGCAGGGCTTCTCAAGTGGCGGATACCCATCGTCTGCAGGCAGTCCGGAGCAACCGTTGAATGCGGTGGGTCCTCCGATGGTGTATCTCGTGCTGGCAGCCATACTGGGTGTTGTTGGCACCTTTGTAGCGGTGCTGAGTATTGTCCATGTTCTGCCGGCCGCGGCGGCGGCGGCCGGGTGGGCGCTCGCGGGTCCGCTCGCGATCGGGATGATCGGATTCTTTCTGGCTCAGGACACTAAGCGGCGGGCTGCTTCCCTCTACGTTGCGCCGCCGTCTGCCAAGGCGTTGATGTGGGCTGCGGGAGCTGCGGCCGCGTTCGGCACGATTGCTGGATCGCTCGGCGTGGCGATATGGGTAGGCCACTTATGGTGAGTCGTGTGGTTAGGCGCGCAGCCGCCGGGCTGTTGGTCGTCTTGACGTTGGTGGTGACCGCCTTGATCTCAGCATTGCCCGGCGCAGCGCTCACCGGTGAGGGCGCCGTTGACCGGTTTGGCGCTTGCGTCGCCGCCCAGAAAGCGGGCCGAATTCTGCTGCTCATCGATGAGTCGGGTTCCTTAACGGACACCGACCCTGACGCGGCCCGCGTCACGGCAGCGAAGTACCTGGTCGATCAGCTTACGAGGTTTGCGGTGAATAGCGGCGCTGCCGTCGATATTGCGGTGGCGGGCTTTTCCAGCGACTTCCGCAAGCAGGTGGATTGGACCCGACTCGATGACGCTGGCCAAGTAAAGCTAGATACGGGGATCGACAATTTCCGCGATCGAAATACCGGTTTGGACACCGATTACTGGCAGGCGCTCGACGGTGCTCGTCAGGCCCTGTCGGAGTCCGGAGCCAGTGGCGACGGCCACGATTGCCGAGCTTTGGCCTGGTTTACCGACGGCAAACTTGATTTCAGCGTCCAAGCTGGGGTGCACAAGTCCTACGACCAGGACTATGACCTGGGATCCCAGCCGGGGGTCGACGCCGCAAAAACCGCAGCGGCTCAAAGCATCTGCCGGCCCGGCGGCCTCGCCGACCAACTGCGTTCATCGGGCATCGTCACCTTCGGTATCGGACTGTCCCCGGATGCCGGCAAGAGCGCAGATTTCGACCTCCTCAAGTCAATCGTCACCGGCGAGTCGACTCCAACCGGCCCGTGCGGGAAGGTGACCAGCCCGATTACGGGTGCCTTCTACCTCGCGCAGAATATCGATGATCTGTTGTTCGCATTCGATGCGTTCAGCACGCCGGGACAGCCGCCGATGCAAACCGAGAGTGGGGTCTGCCCGGGAGCAGCCATCTGTGAGGAGGCGAAGCACCGATTCGTCCTCGACAACTCGGTACGCGGTGTGAGTGTCCTGGCGAGCGCGGATAAAGCAGGCCTAATCCCGGTACTGGTCCCGCCTGTCGGCCCGCCGAAGATACTTGCTCAGTCGGGCGGTTCTACCGAGAAACTGGGCGGCGTGAGCGCCGACTACAAGTGGTTGTCGGACCGGTCACTGACGATTCAGTTGGTTGGGGCCGGAACGCCGGAATGGCCCGGAGTCTGGGCGTTGCTGTTCCAGGATCCCTCCGGCGATCCCGCTGCGCGCACGAAGTCGAGCATCCACATCGCCGGCGACCTGTTCCCCGTGTGGCCCGACAGCAAGAGCACGGTGCTGCACCAGGATTCGGTTGTCGCGGTCACCTTCGGTGTGGTTGACGGTCGGCAGGCACCGGTGGATGCCGGCGCGCTACTCGGCAAGGCCAACCTGTCGGTGACTCTGACCGACGCCGCAGGCACCGAGCATCAGTTGGTTCAGGCTGTCCCCAAGGATCAGATCGCGGCGCCCCGTGATCTCGACCTGCATGGCGTGGTACCGGGCAACGGCACGATGAGATTGACGTTGTCGGTGACCACCGCCGACGCCGTCGACGCCAGCAAGGTTCCTTTCCCGGGTACCGCGCTCGCGCCGCAGTCGGTCGATCTTCCGGTCGCGGTGAGCCCGCCTGTCGGTTACCCGACAATTGCGAACGCCGTGGTGGACTTCGGGAAGCTGGAGGGAACCGGCGAGCGGACCGCCGAACTGACCGCCACGGGCCCCGGGTGCGTGTGGCTGCCCACCGAGGCCCCGGTGGACCTTGTTGCCGCCCCGGATGGCGTCACCGACGTCAAGGTAACTTCCGACGCATCGACGCCGGGCAACTGTTTGAAACTTGCGGAGGGTGCGAATGGTCAACTACCACTGACTATTTCCGTGCAGCACGGCGGGAATGGGGTGGTTAACGGAACGATCCACACGATGGTCGCACCTACCGACCAGTCGGCACCGCCGGTCCAAGTTGACGTGCCTTTCACCTTGGCGATGGAAAGACCGCTGAAGGCTGCCGTGTTTTGGGCCAACTTGATCACAGCGCTCGTACTGGGGCCGGGAATCCCGCTCCTGCTTCTTTATGCCATGAAGTGGTACGGGGCCAAGATTCCGGGCGGATCCCTGTGCGCCAAGGAAATCCCGGTGCGGGTGCAAGGAACCACTGTCTTGCGGGACGGCCAGCCATTCACGCTCCGAGCTGACGATCTCAACCAGTTGACCACCGTCCCCCCCGGTGGGGTCCGCAACCTCCACGCCGCAAGTGCCGAACTACGCACGCACGTCGGCATTTCACCGTTCGGTCGCGGTTATGTGGTTGCGACCTCGCCGGGTCAGGCCGGTGCCGGCGCGTCCGGCGCAGTCCATGGAAAGACACCGGACGCGAAACTGCCACTGGATGTGCATAACCGCTGGTTCGTGCTCCACGCTCCGGCCGGTTCCCCCGAAAATGCAAGTGTGGTGCTCCTGGTTACGGGAGATGCCGGTCCCGAGGTGCGCGAGCGGATGGCCCGGGAGGTCAACGAAAATCTTCCGCAAGTGTTGGCAGATTTGCGCGCAAATTCCGCGCCGCCGGACGGGGACGGAGAGACGCCGGTGCCGGCGACCGACAACCCGTTCGATCGTAGCGGTTCGTCCGCGTCGAGTCCGGGAAGTACTTTCCCGGAGAATCCCTTCGGCGCTCCGGGCGGGCCACCGCCGCCACCTACTGGCCCGAACCCGTTCGGCGGCAATCCTTTCGGATCAGCGGGCCCGCCTTCGGTTCCCCCGACGGGGTCCGGTAACCCGTTCGGATGACTCGTATGTCGTACCCAACCGTGCCAAGTCAATACTCCCGATCACAGGGTTAGGACCAGTAATCAATGCGCAAATTCCTCATCGTCGGCTGTGGTGGTTCTGGGGGCGCGACGCTGACATTCATGATGGATCAGCTGAAGTCCGACCTCGCCGCACATGGAGTCTCGCGGATCCCTGCCGGCTGGCAATTCGTGCATATTGATGTGCCGAGTGCGCCCTCGCGGGTAGGGGATCTGGAGAACGTTAGGGACCGCGGTGGTTTCTATGTCTCGACCAGTCCAGCGGTGCCGGGTTATGACGTTTTGGACAATGCGATTTCAGCGCAGCTGGCGAGTGTCGGGGCGCTCGACAAGATTGCCACATGGGCTCCCGGCGAGCCGAAATTGGTGACGGTCCCGCTTAGCCAAGGCGCTGGCCAGTATCGCGCGCTGGGCCGAATGATCACGTTGGGCAAGTCGGATGACGTCTACGACAGACTTCAGCGGGCCTGGCAGAACCTGCATTTGACCGAGACAGAAGCTGAGATGCGGGGGCTGTCCATACCGGGTGCCGGCGCGTTCGACCCCAATGAGAAGCCATTGGTGGTGGTGGTGTCATCGATGGCAGGTGGCGCCGGTGCATCGATGGCGCTGGACGTCTGCCGTATCTTGACCATGGTCAACGGCATCGACCCCTTCCTGATCGCGGTTTTTATGGTTGCGCCGAATATCTTCGAGGGCCTTAGTGGAGATGCCATCACGGGTGTAAGGGCCAATGCTCTCGCCATGTTGGGCGAAATTGTCGCCAGCCAGACCGGTGCGGCGCGTGAGCACGATGTGGACCTGTTGCGAGCGTTGGGCCTCGACAACGGGGAAGGCGCGCAGAAGCCTTTCAACCGTGTGTTCCCGGTCGGGCTTTACGTGGGCGCTGAGCGCACCCGCTTTGGAGACGGCACACCGATGCCGGTTTACCGAGGACTTGGACGGGGACTATCTGCTCTGGTGTTGTCAGCGACCGCGACGCAGCAGTTCGTCGAATATGACCTGACCAACACTCCCGAACCCCTGAACACCGAATATCTGGGGTGGGGTGAGCCACGGCCGGAGAACCTAGGGTGGGGGACGTTCGGCTTTGCGAGTCTGAGCATGGGCCGGGATCGGTACGAAGAGTATGCCGCGCAGCGGATAGCGCGTGGCTCCGTCGACAGCCTGTTGACCGGCCATCGGCAGTCTGGCAACCATGCCTCGGATGAGGATCAGGTGAATGCCATTCTGGAGAATCAGTGGGCGATCATCACTCAAAGTATCGGCCTTCCCGTGAAGGCCGATCCCTCGTCGACGAACGTGTCGGCGTGGTTGACCACCGCTGTGATGCCACATTCCGATGTCGACAGGTTTGCCCAAGGGATGGTCAATGCGCAATTGCGCCCGGCGTTGCCCCGGGGCGCCGGTGTATCCGCGGCCGACTGGTCGGCGGCCGTTCGACGGACGCTGGGCGACTACCGGGAGAACTTGAAGAGCGCCGCATACCAAGTGGCAAATCGGGAGGGGTTCCGCTGGCAGCAGGAAATCGTGCGGCGCCTCGAGCGGGGGACCACTGAGGCGATGGCTCAGCTCGGCATGCCCTACGCGACCGGCCTCGTGAAGCGGCTGCGGCAGCATCTCAAGGACGTGGTGCTGCCAGGCACGCAGGAACTTGCACGGCACACGCCGCCCGACGTTGCCGAGTTGCCCATGGACGTCCAGCACCTGCTGGCGACTCGCAAGGGCACTTTGAACTCGACCGCTGAAGTGTCCGAAAAAGTGTTGGTAAGTACCAGAAGCATTGTCCTGCAGCATATTTACGTACTACTGGCGTCTGAAGTGAACCGTGCCGCGACCGCGCTGTTGACAGAGGTGTTCGACCCTCTGGTCGAGGCCCTCGACGAGAAGCAGAGGTGGTTAGGGGAGGCGGCGGCGGCAACCACGGCCGCCGTCGGGCTGGCCGATCTGCGTACTACCGAATACGCGGCCTGGCCTTCGGACGCCGACGAGAAGGTTGCCACCCGGTTCTCCGAGGCGAACAACGAGGTGATGCTCACCAGCTCCACGGAGTTTCAGCAGCGGTACACCGAGCACCTGCCGGGCGCAGTCGGTTTGGAGTCGTTCGGCGCCGCAGATCTGACGGCCGCGACACAACGGGCCGTTGCCCATGTGGTGAGCGGTGAATGGGAGAGGTACGGCGGCCAACCCGCGCCGGCGGAGGAGCGCGCGACAATCGAACGGACCGCGGAATGGCGATCCGCGGCGTTCCCGCGTCATCCGGAGACAGGCGCGGGATTGATTGCGCAGTCGGCACGCTACGACGTCCACGTGCGCCCTGCCGAGCTACTGGACCGCGCCCGGGCGTTCGTAGCCAGGCCAGGTCAGGAATTCGAGAAGTTCACCTCAGTCTCGCTGCGGGAGTACGTGATCGGGTCCGAGGTCGGTGGCCGGATAACCGAACAGGAGCTTGCTGAACGTCGACGGGACCTAGCGATAAAGTTCGGGCAGGCTCTCGACGTAGCTCGGCCGCTCGCCAGCGTCAACGAATCCGCGATGGCAGCAATTCACATGAGCGCTACGAAAATGGAATACCGGTACAAGTTCTCCGCCGTGCCGTTCCTCAATCTGCCTACGGCTGACGACCTGATCCCCTTGCTGCATCAGAAGGAGCGGATCGGCTCTCGGACCGAAGACACCCTCAAGGCCGCCATGAGTGATGAGGCGAAGATCCGCAAGATCGACATCTTCGGTTCATATCCAAACTATTCGCCGTTGGCGTACGACTCTGTGATCGAACCGGCCGCCAAGCAATGGCAGGCATTGTCGGCCGGTGGGCAGCGAAAGGCATTCTGGAACATGCGGCGCTCCCGCCCACTTGCGGCAGCGCTGCCGATGCATATCAACGAGCGGCGCACACTGGTCGGCGGCTGGGTGTTGGGCCGTGCCATCGGGTACGTCCACACGGCGGCTGCACCCTTTTCGTCGGACACTCCAGCCGCGCAGGTGTGGGATTCCGATGCCGGGTCTTGGCTCGAGTTTCCGAACCCGCTGCTGACGCCGCCGACCGAGTTCGCCGCCGACTACGACTGGCTACCCGCTGTGTTGGAGGGCGTTCTAATCGCAATTGCCCGCTCGCAGCAGCAACCTGTGATGGCCTCGTTGCGCCCGTACCGCGCGTTGCGCAGGATCTACGACACCAGCGAGGGTGGCCCCGCGACCGGGCTCCAGCAATTGGCGGCCAGAACCCATCTGTCTGGTTGGCTGCGTAGCGGTAGCAGTCCGAGCGGGTTGCCGTCGCTAGTCGCTGACACCGGACCGGAGGTTTCGATCGATGAACGAGCTCAGCGGTTGGTCACGTGGCTCGAACAATTCGGCGCGCTAGCCGGTGTCCACTACATGAAACCCGGGGAGGGCGGTAAGCCCGGCGATCCGGGGGCTCCCGGGGGCGGAACTTTCTCCGTTATTACCTCTCGAGCTCAGGCGTCAAAGACCCCGATCTTCCGGGACGTAGCACCCGACGTCTGGTGGGCGACCCGGCAATTGATCCAGATGGTTCCGGAGTGCGCCCAGCGGGCCAAGCTCCACGAAACGAATGCGGGCGAAAACCCCATCCCCCCACCGATTCCGAACACTGGACCGGACGCCGCAGACTCTTTCCAGATTCCCACGGGTGGAGGGTTCTGAGATGGCCGTTCTAACAGTCTTTCTGGCGCCGTCCGGTGCAGCCGACGGCGTATTCGCCGCTCTCGCAGACCTTTCGGCCGCGCGGCTCATCGAGCCGTTCTTCTGGTTGGCCGATCCTGCCGAGGGTGTGCCACCATCGACGTGGCTCTATGTGGCAGACGGACGGCAACGGGACATCACGCTGCAGCAGATCGTGTCCGGGCCGCGCGTCGACCTCGCGCGGGTTTGCTCCGTGGTGCCGTTGACCGCTGGGGACGCACCGCTGACTGTCGGCCAAGAGCGCTACCTCAGCGATTTGATTGCGGTATCGGTGGGCAACGCGCACACCGTGCGAGTCCGGTGCCTGCTGGGCCGCCCCGACAATCCAGCACCGGTCGGGGCACGCCTGGCCGTCGAAGGGTGGCACAACATCGTCGTATCGGCCGAGGACGGTCCAGGTCCTGACCTGGGTCGCGTCGCGTTACCGGGGCATACATCGGCGTCCGAGATCGGCGCCCATGCCGCGCCGGCGGTGGCCGGACTGTTGGGCCTGTGGCGCGGCGTGGCGCATCGACCGCTCGACGACGCTCCGATGCTGCCCGGCGAGACAGTGCGCCTCGCACGCTCGTTCTACCGGAAGGTCGAGACGGGTGAAGCCGAGAGCATCCTGCGTCGGCAATTGCTGACGCAGGATGGTGTATTGCCGCTCCCGAGTGATCCACGAACCCCGGTGGTTTATGTCAGCGATGCAAGCCTGGCCACGTCGACGATGGCGAATCAGTTCTGGACCAAGCATGCCGCGGTACTGCGCGGTGAGCGCAGGCAATACGAGGTGCAGGCCTCCGAGCGAATCGGGGCGTGGAAAGCACTGAAGATGTTCTTCGCATTCCTTTGGGCCGCAGTCAAGAATGCACCGGCGTCCTGGTACAACAAGGTGGTTGACAGCGTCTCCACGGGCATTGCCGCAGGTGTCAACCGCGCGGTGTTCGGCGAGAACTCGGACTACGAGGTCGTTGTCAACAATCGGACCCCGAACGGCGTCCGTGCAGATTGGCACGACATCGCAGCGGCCAGCTCCAAGCTCAGCGGGGTTTTGGGACTTCCGGGCGGTGAGGGCCAAGTACACGACGTTCGCGACGACTTGTCGGCTCTGTGGCAGGACTACAGTCGGGCTGCGCTGACGTTGGGCGACGCCGGTGCCCGACCGGCGGCCTTGCCCCCGGTGAAGGTGGGGCCGAATCTGGCGATCCTCGGCCGCGCGCGGGATATCGTTCCGGGGTCGGCTCAGCGCTTCGCCGAGATCCCGCCGGTCATCGCGGCGACCCTGCAGCAGGAGCCGGTGGACGCCACGGACCTACTGGGCATCCGCACGCTTCGGTTGAGGCTGACCGATCTGGAAAGCTCACCGGAGCGCGGAGTCCAGGCCCGGGCGACGCTCAACAGCCTCGATACTTGGCAACGCGAGAATTCGCAGAGTTTTGGAGTGTTGGTGGGGCGCCGTATCGAGGAGGCATTTAACTCGGCCTACGCTGACCTCCAGGAATACCTACGCAGGCTGTCCGCAGCATCTGACTTGCCCGCCGAGCCGGGACGCGATACGCGGCTGGCCAGGTGGCTACAGCTCACGATGCTCTTGCTGGTGGTGGTCACCGGTGTCTTGGGGTACCTCACTTATTCCGGACGCCTAACCTGGTGGATCTCGGTGTTGGTGGCGGTGACGTGTTACGCCATCGGATTTGGTTCCTGCGCCTCTGCTTTCATGCGAAGTCAGAGAGAGTTGTTCCAGTTGCTCCATAAGCGGCGCAAGCTGCTCAGTGAGCGAGAGGTCGACTACCAGAACCTGCGGACCGCGTTCAACGACGTCAAACGGCTTTCTCAAGCCTACGGAGAGTATCTGTCCTGGAGTCGGGCGCTGGGCGCCTTCCTCGCGGCGCCGCTCGGGCCGGACGACCATCGGTCGGGTGCGGTGTTGCGAATCAGCCGGGGGTTGCCGCTGTCAACGGCCGTCGGCTATGCGAATCCTTCGGAAAGCGATATCGGCAACGCGGTCGGGTATCTGCGGCGCGAGCTTTTCACCCTGAATTGGCTGGGCGATTCGTGGGACCGCTTGGTGCTCTCGGCCGAGGGTGCTCGTACCGGTGTTCCGACTGTGTCCGCGAAGGACTGTGCCGTCTGGGCGCAGCCCGGATTTGGGAGCGGCTCGACATTGGACCGGTGGTCCACAGCCTTGTTCGCGGGTCAGCAGACGTCCTCCGGCGCGGACGTTGCCTGGGGGCAGGCCCGGGAGGCTCTTGGTGGCACGTTGGCCCAGTTGGTCGGGACGCTGGTCAGCAACGTGGAAGTGCCAGGCGTGCGCACCATGTCACAAGCGGAGTTCTTGTCGGGGATGGACCAGCCGGCTCCCGAGCCGCCAACCGGTTACTTTGATCGGACGCTGATTTCGGATCTGGCGGTAGCCAACGGAGCGGGTGGCATCACCCAGGACATTCGCAGTAGTTCCGCTGCGGGCATTGGAAAAGTTTGTGTTGCAACACAATTGAGTAGTGGATTCGCAACGGACTACCTGGTGTTCGGAACTCAGCAAGTTCACCAATCGGTGTGGGACGACGTAGTGCCACAGGGGCCACGCGAGAATACAGAACAGCCTTTGGTCCCGCGTAGTACCGCTCAAGAGTTCCGGCCACCCGAGGTGGGTGGTGATTTCCATTTCTAGTCCAGTGGACAAGAAGCAGCAGAACAGACTTACCGCGCTGACGGAATTCGCTACTCGCTGCGCCGCAGCGGGTTTTGTCGTGCCGACCCGGGATGACATTTCCGCCATCGCCGGCGATCCCGATAACTGGCGTTCGGCCGTGAATCCACAGATCGTCGCGGCCTGGAGCGCAGGGATCGATGAGTTGCTTCTGCAAGTCAGGTTCGGCACCAACCCCATCTCCGCAAACGACTTCCTGGCTGACGAACTGAAACGTCCCGCCATAGACATCGCGTTTCCGCCGGCCGGCTCGGGTGCTGAGTCCGCGCCGGAACTGGCACCGGTGGACGAAAGCAATCGGCGGGAACGATTGACCGGCGAGCTCATCCGCTGGCGGGACACGCTCATCGCAAAGGGTGTGGACGGTGCCGAAGCCATCAAGGACGTCACGCTGAGTCGCCTGGTCAAAGTCAATCAGACGGACGCCGACCAGATCGGGCGGATTCTGCCTGGTCCGGCCGCCGCGCTCGCCGGTCAGATCGCCGCACTGATGTCGAGATTCGAGGACGGTAGCGCGGGTCCGCATGGTTCCGAGCCGAAATCAACCGGCATCATCGAGGTATTCGACGCTGTGCCCACCCAACTCGATTCCGACGCTCTGACGCAGGCGTTTCGTGTGGTGTCAACAGAATCCGAACCTTTGACGCAGGCATTTGGTGTGGTGGCGGCGGAATCCGAACCTCTGACGCAGGCGTTTCGCGTGGTGGCGGCGGAATCCGATTCCGCACCTCGGCATGCCTCGGATGATGGACCTGCCGAGCAACCGCCGGCAGTTTCGTCGTCCATCGATGTGCCGGACCGCCCACCCTCCCGTCATTCGCAGCCGGATAGCGCTCTGCTCAATCTCGGTCATGCGGACTTCTGTGACTACGGGTACGAGGAATCCGAGTTCAACCCCGGACAGATCCAGTTCAAGAGACTGCCGAGTGGAGCGCTCCGGTTGAGCTTCGATCCCTACGCCGCGGCCGGAAAGACGGTGATCTACCGCGTGGTCTCCGGTGAGGATCAGCCGCCATACATGCCAGAAGCGGGTGACCTGGTGGCGGTCAGCACCGGTCTGATGGTGGATGATTCGCGATATCAGGCGTCTGCCGTTCGGCACTACCAGGTGTGGTGCCATGTGGGCGTCGACCTCAAGGACGCCCGCCGCGCGCAGCCTTTCCTGCTCGCCGCTGGTGAGCAGGTCAGTCCGATCGAGGACCTCGCTCTGCGTGAGATCGAAGGGCGCGTCACCGGCACCTGGACCGTCTTCCCGGGGACCCGGCGGGTTCGGGTGTACCGCATCCCACTGAGCGATGCGGTGCCGGGCAATGTCCGGAATGACGCCCACAATGAAATCTGTACTGACAGTGACAATCTGACGGGTTTTGTCGACAACACCGCGGTACGCGGTCAGCGCTACCTCTACCGCGTGTTTGCCGAAGTCGCCGTCGGCGACTCGCATCGGCTGTCCAGCCCGACGCAGCAGCCGATACTCGTATCTGTTGTACTACAAGCTGTTTCGGATCTCCACGCGGCGACTATCGAAGGCAGTTTCCGTGAGTTCAACCTAACGTGGAGTACACCGGATATCGGTGAAGTACGCGTGTACTGGTTCCAAACACCCCCGAAAGGGGGTTTGGAGAACCTCTTGCTGGACGAAGCGGCACTATCGGTCCAGGAGGTCAAGGAGGAGTCGAGGATCCCCCATCCGGTTATCGCGGGCCCATCGGGAACTTCGCAGTTACGTGGCGTGCCCTGGCCAGCCAATTGGCAACGCCTGTACCTCGTGCCGGTCACTGTTCACAACGGGAAGGCTCAGGTCGGGCGCATCGAGATTGCCAACCGGCCATTGCCGCCGGTCGCCGGCGCCCGCATCGTGGAGAGATTCGACACCGAGATTGCGACATTCGGCTGGCCTGCCGGCGCGTCCGCAGTCAAAGCCTTCGTCGGGCCGGAATCTCTTTCGCCGGAAGAGATCTGCAACAGCCCCAAACCGCTGGCAGAGATCAGCCGGGCCAACTACTTGCGGGATGGTGGTCTCATCCTCAAGGAGTGCCTGACTCCAACCGGGTGTGTCGTGTACCTGATGGGTGTGGGCTACTCCGGTGCACAGGAGATTCGCGGGCAGATCGTTCCGATCTCCTACCCGGGTCTGAACCGGGTGTACTACGACCTAGCGGTGGATGAATCGGGTAACCATGCCGCGATCTTCATCGGGGCGCAGTCCGATGTGGAAATGCCACCGTCGTTGGTTCTGATCAACAACCCGGAGCGGTTCCCCCTGTCACCCGAGGACGGACGGCACGTGCCGATGGTCGATCAGGCAGGTGGTCAGGGACAGCCGGTAGCGGTTTGCACTCTCGGCCGGATTCCTCGTATACCGGGCCACGGCGGGGCGAATGGAGGATCGTTGGCGGATACAAGGTGGAGGGTGAATCTCACGAACGTAACCGGTTTCCTCCGGATGTTTTTCTATTCACCGCCGGCGGGACAGCCTCTGGCCCTGAAAGACCCGGATCCGCGGGCCCGCCCCGGCTGGTGCGGGTTGTATCGGGATCCAACGGCGGGGCGTGCACAGTGACGATCCCCGCACAGGAACAGGCTGGCGTGTCCACACCAGATAGCATAACCGGCCGATACGCCCAGCTCTTGTACGCATCGTTCGATGACGGTCGTAGCGGAGGCGGTTGGCAGGTCAAAGATGAGACAGGCGAGCTTAGTCCGACCGAACGGGACGAACTTGTCGCACGGATTGTCACGACGTTCGATGTCGGTGCTCCGCTGCCAAAGTTCCCCACTCCGGATGATTTGGTGTCGCGCCCGGCGCGGCTTTACTACGCGCCCATGAACACCGTTGGATCGTGTACGGCTTACTGGCACACCATCGACGCCGGCAACGACGCGACCGGCCGTCCGGGCAATGTGATGGCGCATGTGCTGCTTGACCGTGACGGGACCGCGTCGCCAGGCTACCGGCCGATACAGCTGTGGAATTCTGCCGATTGGTGCCGGCCGTATGGCGCGGCCGACGTGCTGTCCTCAGTATTGGCGAATAGATCTGTGCCGCAACCAAGCCCGTACATCAACGCGCGGGCGGCGGTGGATTTTTTGGCGGACATGCAAGTAGTGGAGCGACAGACGGTATTCCGTGTATTGCTCGACGGGGTGTACCGGGCGATGATGGGCGGCCCGACTGTCGCACTTCAAGTCGCGGACTATGCTGACGTTCCACGCTGGATTGCGGCGGTGAGTTTTTTCATGTCACCCGGAACGGCACACCGGTTCAGCTGGAGCACACATGATAATCCGCAGCAGGTGCTCGCCGACTCTCGGCGCGGAGTGCATCTGGTATGCGTGTTGCGACCCCATGCGGACGAACTTTCACACGCCGGAGTGGTGGTACTAGACGAGGCCGACCAGGCGAACATCGGTGAACTTGGTGGTACGCACACGACCCAGAAAGCGAAGATCCCGGTGACGGCCTGGTCGGTCCTGGCCGAAGGGGTGCTGTCCGACGACGATCTCGCCATTCGGCTGATAGACCGTCAAGACACGATCGCCGCGGAGGCCGGGGACCGTGGACTGTCACCGGCATGGCCACTGGCTGTTGCGGTACAAGCCGAGCCCGGACTCGCAGAGTTCCATTCCGATGCGCAGATGGTGGTCGCTGAAGAGTCGCCCGCAGATGTCGGCGCAGCGGGTTGGCTCAGCGGGCAGGTCGCGAACGCGATCGCGGCGACCGCCCCAGCCGACGTCGGAGACGCGGTGGTTCGGCTGCAACGAGCCGTGGAACGTGATGCGGGTGTGCAGCGTGCCGCAGGCCAGCTGTTGCGGATGCTGCTCGACAATCCCCAGCAGGTCGACGACATTGATTTGAGATCGATTCCCCGTTGTGCGGCAATCGATCTGGGGCCCTACATTCCCGATGTTGCGACGATTGCCAACGGTCTAAACGACGGGGGAGCGCGCCCCGCGGTATTGAATGTGCGATCGGGCCTGCGATTCGCCGAACTGCTGCACCGGCTCGGGCTTGCCGACATAGAAACCGGGGCGGCGATTGCGGCCGTCGGCGCCGGTTTGACACCAGCGGGAGCGGGCTTCCTCGCAGATCCGGCGGCCGCGGCCACGCTAGTCCGTGAGGAGGATCTTTCCCAGTACGTCCGAGAAGTGGCGTTCCGTCCGGTCGTGGCGCAGACCCCGGCGGTCTGGGACAGCCTTGACTTGCTGACGTGGCGGTGGTTGTTCGGCGAAGATCGGTGCGGGCCGGGAGAATTCGGTGTACCGCTGGCGAATCCACAGCCCGAAGATCGAGTGCTCTATCCGCTCTACGTTCGGGTGCTGATCGCCGAAGCGCGGGGTGTCGTGCCTCCCGCAAGGTTGCGTGAGGCCGCGCAGCACGCCGTGTTCTTTGCGTTGGACGCACCGCAGATCTCCGATCAGCACTGCCGCCGGCTGGTTTCTGTGCTGAACCGAACAGCACTGCTCGACGCTCCCGAGCTCATCCGGGCGTTCCAGGAGTGGCCTGATCGGATCTCACCCGGCGCGGCGACGATGCAGGTCTGTTATCGCGATGTTGATCGGGAATTGCTTGTGGCGGTTGGTCGCCCACCAGTTGCCGACCACGCAACCCCGGCCGATCGTCAAGCACGTGCGGCCGCACAGCTGCGCTGGGTGCTCCACGTATCCGCCCCGGCGATGGTCGAACTGGTCGAGGATTGTCTCGCCGATGCCGCACCGACCCTGTTCGAAGGTCTCAACCCGGACCGCTTGACTGGGCTGGCTCCGGACCTCGCCGTAGCGATGGGGGCAGTGTTCATTGCCGGCCAGTCCCGCGGGCTCAGCTGGGCTGATCCGAGCAGGCCCGTCGTAACATCGCTGCGTTCGGAGTTGCAGCGGGAGTCAGAGCGTGTCGTGTCAGTATTACTCGGGTTTGCGGACGCAGGGCTGGTCGAAGGGGATTGGTTTGCCGCACAGTCATTCCTGACCTGCGTCGACTCAGACCTGGCAGCTCCTTCGGTACTGAATGACGATGAGCAACGCGATGGCGGGTATGTCGCCCGAGTTCTCGCGCATTTGGCGGCCCGCCGGATGTATGACGGGCCGCGGAACGCCACCGAGTTGCGTGATATCTGCTGGCCGAGTGTGCGAAGTTTGTCGGCAGACCAAGCGGAGCGCTTCTTCCACCGCTACCCCAAGGCGAGCAGGGAATGGCTGGGGGATCAACAGCGTCGAACCCGCCGCTAGTGAACAGCACTGACTACACGATCCATAGGAGTTAGCGAAGATGGCGATCTACCTGCTGGAGGGCACTAGCTCGGCGCGGCTGCCCCGTAGGCCGCTGATGGTGTCACTGTCCGTCGGCGGCAACCGAACGGGCGTCCGGCTGACCGCCCGGGTCGAGGAGTCCGGGAGCACCCCGGCCGGTCTGGTGCAACCAAGTCCGGGGACGCTCATCCTCCCGCGGGTGGATCAGGGCATCGTCATCTCGGCGGTACCTGAGCAAGGACGACCCGAATTCGAGAACGGCACGGTTTTGCATGTGTCGGTCGGCCCGGATCGCAACGCCGACCTGGATGCAGACATTGCACAGCTGTCGCCCCGGGACGTATCCGGCTTGTCTTCGATCGAACTGGCTGTGTTGTCTCCGGCCGCAGCGGATCTGATCCAGGTGACGACACGTTTGGTCGAGCGGGAAAGGCAACTACCGCCGGTCGCGGCTCGAGCGCGGGTGGCCTGTCGTGGAGCTTTGGGCGTGGATCGATTGCCGCCGGCGCAGCAGGTTCCGGTGTCCTGCGTGCTGGACGCTTCGGCGTCGATCGCGACGTTCATGGACAACGGCGCTGTCGCCGCGGCGGCCCAGATCGTCGCGGGAATTGCCGCTGTGGCCGGCAGGTCGGGCTCGATTGATGCTGCGCTGGCCGATGGGCAGGGGACGCGCATGCAAGGTGTGTCAGGTGCCGAATTATCCGGCCTGCTGACCGACGCGCTCCGGGCCGGCGGTTACGGCCTGGGCGCCGATGTGAAATCCGCGGCGGACGGGCTCGGCGGTCCCGGTGGTTTCACGGTGATCATCACCGACAATCCTGGTCCAGCTTTGCGCTCAGCATCTGGTGCTGACGTCGTGCGCCTTGTCATCTCGTCCTCGCAGTCGGCACTCACCTATCCCGGTTTCGTGGGCGCGATTTGTCCGACTCCCCCTCCGGGTGCGGATGCGGAAAGTTTCCTGACTGGTCAACCGCACCTCGTCGACCAGGTGGTCGGAGACTTAGTAGCCTCACTCCGGAATCGGTAACGCAGGTGTCAAAATGTCCGCGTTGCTTCGTCGAATTGCCCTACGACGAGTTCACTTTCACCGAGGCTGATCCCCGGAGCACGCAGCGCGACGAGGTCGCCAGCGCTTTCCGAGGACATCACGTCGAACTGGGCCGAGTGCTGCCGATCAGCCACCAGCAGGGCGCGCCACCGACCGTGGAGTACGCCAGTGCCGAACTTGGTGCGCCGGCCGTGGAACTGTGCCCGCGGTGTCACCAGGCGTTGCCGCCTCGGTGGCGATGGGGTCGGGCAACGTGCATCGCGATGGCGGGTGCGCGTTACACCGGCAAGACCGTGTTCATCGCCGTCATGGTCAAGCTGCTGCAGCGACGGCTGGAGGCGTTGGGCCATGAACTCGAATATGCCAATTCCGAGACACAACGGCGGTACCTAACGGAGTACGAGAAACCACTATTCGAAGAACGCAGATTGGTGCAACCGACCCCGGCTGCGCGGCACGAGGAGAGCTATCAGCACGATCCACTGATCTTCCAAATCGGCCGCTGGAACGGTATACCGAACTACCTCGCTATCAGGGACGTCGCCGGGGAGGATCTGGAGAGTGCGCAGCTGGCGGGCCCGACGTGGGAGTTCTTCGCCGCGGCGGACGCCGTGTTCTTTCTTTTCGACCCGATGCGGGTAGATGAAGTCCGGGACCATCTGACCGACTTGGTTCCGACTGACCAGGCGACCGGTGGCGACCCCCGCGAGGTGCTTCGTCTGGTGTTACGGCTTGTCTGCCGTGGTCAACCGGTGCTGCCGAAGCTGGCAGTTATCCTGTCAAAATTCGACGCGCTTCAGGCACTTCGGCATGTGCCGTCGAGTCAGTGGGGGCAGATCATGGCACATGCTGGTGCGGCCTTTTCGCGTGACCCCGGGCTGTTGCCCGGCAATATGTACGACGAGGCAGACGCGCTGCTGCTCCACAGCGAAGTACGCAGTCTGCTCCACCGGCTGGATGCCGGGCCCGCGTTACAGAACCCAACCGATCCGATCACCGGGCGCCCGTACTTGCCACAGCGGTTTTTCGCGGTGTCCGCGCTTGGGGAGTCTCCGCAGGGCGACCAACTGGGCGCGAGTGGAATATCGCCGTTCCGCTGTCTGGACCCGGTCCAATGGCTGCTGTCCGAACAGCAAGTGCTGTGATGTCGAGAGTCATGCGGACGGGAGCGGTGCCGCCTACTATCACGACATTTGCCGGCGCATTCGCCGAGGGGAGGAAGGACAGCGAATCTCATGGTGGTTGAACGCCCGCGGGTAGCGGAGCCGGCGTGATGACGCAGGACTTGACGAAGGGCGCAAACGCCCCGATCGCTATTCGTCGGGCCGAACTGGTGCTGACTTGGAGCGGTGCCGCGGACGTCGATGCTGCAGCGCTGCTGTGTACGGCCACCGGCCGGGTTCGATCCGACGATGATTTCATCTTCTACAACCAACCCACCCACGCCTCCCGGGCGGTGTGGGTGGGAACTGCGTCGGCACGCCGAAAAACACTCCGGTTCGATCTCGACGCGGTCGAGGCGGCGATCCAGAAGGTCGTTGTAGTGGCCTCTGTCGACGGCAGCAACTTCGGGAGCGTGACCGATGTTGTGGTCGAGCTCCGTGACCCCCAGGCCGAGACTGCCCTGATGCGTTTTCAGGTCCCGCCCGCTTCGGTCGAGACCGCGATGATCCTGGGGGAGGTATACCTGCGGGACGGCCAATGGAAGTTCCGCGCGGTCGGCCAGGGATATGCCAACGGCCTCGGCGGTGTCGCGACCGACTACGGCATCAGCGTCGCTGACGAGCCCGCCGAAGTGCAACAAGCAACCGTCACATCGCCACCGCAATCATTCCCCGTCGCCCCGGCACCGGCGCAAGCCATAAACTACTCACGCGAGCGACGACCGGCATCGACTCCCGGGAGGCGTGCGGCGCCGCTCTCATCGGGGACGAACAACCACAACGGGTCTGAAGGTGTTGCACCGCAATCGGATACGGCCGCCGACGCACCCGCGCACACAGCCGTGTCACCGACAGCGCGGCCCCGCCCGGACCGTACGTCCGCCGCCATCCCCGCGCTACAGGCTTCGGCCAGCCAACTTGCGCCGTTGGCGCGGGAATGGCAGCACGCCGTCGACGAGGTCGTCGCGGCAGCTAAGCGCATTGTCGAGGACTTCCAGGCGTCACACGCCGATCTCACCCAGTGGCTCCAGGTGTTGCAGACCCGGCGGTCTGAGTTGGACCGCGCGTTCCAGGATCGCTACGGCCAATCCACGTACGGCTCGGGTGGCGCAGTGATGGGACACGAGGCCTGGGACCACGCAGCGCACGCGTTGGTGACCCGTTTGCGCACCGAGTCTGAGCCCTGGACCGACAAGCGTCGGCGGGAGCTGCGCATCGAGCTCGAACAGCAAACCAGGGCGCTGCTCGGCGCCTATGAACCGATGGTTCGTGAGTTCTCGCTCACTGCGTGGCGGGCCATGCGGAAGCAAGGGGTAGACCAGGCCAACACCATTGTCAGCGACGTCGCCCGGCGAGCCGCCAATGTCACCGAGCCACCACCGCCGGTCGGACTGCGCAGCCAACCGGTGGACCCGCAGAAGCCGGACCAGACCGGTCCGGGTCCGCTGAATTTCTACCTCGGGCACGTGGTGTCTGATTGGCTCACGTTCTCGACGACAGCACATGGAAATTACGAGTCAGCCGCCGAACGGATTCGGCTACCCAGCATCCGCATACCCGTCGTCGTCGACCTGGACCAGGTTGGCGCCCTCGTGGTGGACCAACGTCGATGCGTCGAGGGTGCGGTGCTCAACCTGCTTAGTGCGCTTCCCGCCAACCAATTCCTCATCCGGATTTTCGATCCGGAGCACGGCGGGGATTCTGCGAAGTTCCTGTACGGCCTCGGTGACTCGGCGGATCGGATCATCGGTGACCGCGTGAAGACCAGCGACCGGGAGTTGAGCGACCTACTGCAATCTACAGAGGAACACATCACGTTCGTCACCCAGCGATTCCTCCAGGGTGAACACAAGTCGCTCACCGCCTACAACAAGGCCGCCGGCGAAGTGGCAGAGCCTTACCAACTATTGGTGCTCTACGATTTCCCATCGGGGTTCTCCCGCGCAGGACATTTGGACGAGGACCAGATCGACCGTCTAAACAAGATTGTTCGTAACGGTCCGCGCACAGGCGTTTTCACCATCTTGGTCAGCGCCGGGTCCGCTGTACCGAAGACCACCGACCAATTGCCCAGATTCCAAGCCGCAAATGAGCTGAACGCCGGGACGCTTGCGTCTATCAATACCGGTGACGCAGGCGTGCGGATCAACACCAGTGTTGCCGCGCCGCCGACGACTGGAACAACCGGGACGGTTGGGGCCGGCACGTTGTCCTGGCGATTCGAGCCTGCGGCACCGCCTAGCGACGCCGTTGTCAGCAGTCTGCTCGACACCGTGAAGCGCAACCTGCACAACGCTTCTGACGTTCAAGTCACTCCGGCAAAGGTAGCTCAGCTCGCAGACCAGACGCAGCAGACAGCCGCCACGACGCTCGGAGAGCGATTCACGCCGACCGTCGCTCATCCGGGACGTCCCGAAACGTGGTGGCGAGCGACGAGCGCGAAGGCGGTCGTCGCACACTTCGGCCGGATCGGCGCTCGTCAGGTCGCGGACCTTGTCCTTGATTCGGAGGTCAACACCTACGGTGCTCTTGTCGGTGGGCGGCCGGGTTCGGGCAAATCAGTGCTGATCCACGCCGTGATCATGAGCATAGCCATGGAGTATGCCCCCAGCGAGATCGAATTGTTCCTCATCGATTTCAAGGAAGGCGTCGAGTTCAAGCAGTACGCCGACATCGGCCTCCCGCATGCGCGGGTGATCGCCATCGAGTCCGAACGGGACTTCGGTCTCTCGGTTCTGCAACGCGCCGCCGCCGAGATCAAGACCCGAGGTGAACTGTTCCGAGGCGTAGGCCAGGGTGCAGCGAACATCGAACAGTTCCGCGCCCGCGCTAACCAACCCCTGAAACGCCTCGTGCTCATCGTTGACGAGTTCCAGCAGTTGTTCGTGCGAGACGACAAGATCGCGGCGCAATCGGCAGAGATCATCGAGCTGATCTTGCGGCAGGGCCGTGCCTTCGGCATCCACTTGGTGCTGGCCTCGCAGTCCCTGGCGGGTATGGCCGCGCTGGGAAAGCACGTGCTTGGTCTGATCCCCACACGAATTGCGTTGCAGAGCAACGAAGCTGATTCCCGAATGATCCTCGGGGAGGAGAATGGTGACGCGCAGACCCTGGTGCGCGCAGGCGAAGGAATTTTGAATCGCAAGGGGGGCCGCAAGGACGCCAACGAGCGGTTCCAGGCGGCGTTCTGGGACTCGGACGACCGAGGTGCAGTGCTGCGGGAAGTGGTTGAGCGGGCGAACGCCGAAGGGTACCCACATGCAACCACGGTGTTCGCCGGACACAGGGCCGCTGAGGTCACCGAGGTGGATGCGGCGGTGCTCGTCCCGGCCCCGGAGCGCGGCAGCGCCGCAGTGGCGATACCGGTGGGTCTGCCGCTGACGCTCGATCCGGTGCCGCTGTTCGCACGATTGCGGCGGGAGTCCGGGGGCAATCTTCTGATCGTCGACGAACATGCGACCGGCATGCTGTCCATCGCCGTGGCGAGCCTGGTGCGCCAGGGTGTGAATGTAGACCTCCTCGATTTCGTCGGCGAGGACGAGTTGTGGTCGGATTTGGCCGCCCAGCTCGAAGCCGAAGGTGTTTCAGTGCATGGCCGAGGTGGAATGCGTTCGGTGTTAAGCGATCTCGCTGCTTTGGTTGATGAACGGCACGAGCTCAATGACTATCGATCGCCTGCGCATGTGCTCGTTGTTGCCTCGATGGGCCGAGCACGCGACTTTGACCCGAACGCGTTCGATGACGACGATCCGGTCAACATGCTGGCTCGAATACTTCGCGACGGTCCGGAAGTCGGCGTACACGTCATCAGCTGGTTTGATCGCGCCGCCGGAATCAACAAACGCCTCAGCAGTCAGCTGGTCTCCGAGTTCGGACAGCGGCTGGTCGCTCAGCTCAGCCGCGATGAATCGGGCAGCCTCGTCGACTCCGATAGCGCAGCAAGCCTCAAACCTGGGCAGGGGCTTCTCGCGGACGTCGACCGTGCTACGGAACACAAAGTACGTACCTTCGCTTCGCCTCCACGGGGCTGGTTAGCGGCATTGCCCAGTGCTGTGGGGCCCGGGTAGGCCACCGTGCATGATCACGCAAAGATCGAGCAGGCCGTCTTCGACCTGCTTCGTCCACAGCTGAAGCAATGTCGCGAACAGGTCGCGGATCTCAAGAGAGCGGTCGCCTCGTCCATCGCGAAAGTCAATCAGCACGCCGAAGATGTCGTGGTGCAACGACGGCGTGAATTGCGCACGGCCACTGAGCAGTTGAAGCAGTGTCAGGCTCAGGAGGACGCCAACTGTTCGGGCTTTCACCGCAAGGTCGAAGAATGCGATCGCGCGCTAGAGCGAGCAGTGCAGGGGCGCGCACTCGTCCAGCAGGCCACCTCCCGGTTTCAGCATCAGCAAGTGCGTTATGACACGATCGTTGACCAGTTGTTGATTCGGGCGGGCAAAGTGGTCCGCACTGCCGATGAGCGCACCATTTCTTACCAGAAGGCCGCCAATTACATTGCGGCGCCGAAACTCCTATCGGCCACTCCGTTAGGCGGCTCTGCAGTTGGTGGTGGGAATCTCGCGTCGGGCGGCACTGCGGGGACCGCGGCACCGACTGGCGGCGGTGGGACTACCGACGGTGCGGCATCCTGGCGGGAGCGGCCGGGAGTGAGCGTACCGGCGACATTTCCGCCCGGGTTCGCGCTGATTCCAATGTCGTTGATCGTCGACGATAGTCCGGTGACCGGTTCGCACGATTTCGACAACGGTCAGGACTTGCCGGCTCTGCGTTGGGCAACTGAGGCGTGCGTCAATGTCGTACTGCCTGCCATGAACCGTGGAGGCGACGCACGCCACTACTTCACCGAGCGCGACGCCCGGGAGAACCGCACCGGCAGTCGCAGTTACGCGGCGACCTACGACGGGTTCTTCACACAACGGACGGCCATCAAACTCGGCCCGCTACCCGATGGCACGTTCTGTGTGAACAATGGCCGGCATCGGATGTGGCTGCTGACTCGGGCCGGCGCACAGTCGGTACCGGCATACATATCGGGAGGCGGATAATGAGCCTGATTTCGGGTCAGGCCGGAAGCCACGAGCGGTACGTGTCGGATCGGCGCCGCAACCGGCAGCAGATGGAATCCATGTGGTCGGACTTGGCCGCACGGAAGTATCTCGACATCATTGATGAGCTTGAGCAAGCCGACCGCGAGTATGCCCACGCGCTGAGCGAACTGGACACGGACTTTGAAGAGGCAAACAAACTGCTGGGACCAATCTGAAATAGAGGAGACACGAGATGGCTGGGCGTATCGACACAGATCCCAATGCGCTGATCGCTATGGCACGCGAGCTCAAGTCGGCGAGTTCGTCGATCGACAACTCGATCCGGAAGGTCCGCAGCGCACTCAACAACAGTCAGTGGAACGATAATGTGCGGCGGGACTTCGAGAAGAACTTAGAGGCTATCGCGAAGATGGCGAAACAGATCGAATCGGTGAGCGACGAAAGTCAGCGCATGCTGCAGCGCAAAGCGCAACAACTGCAGGCGTACCTGGGTCGATAGGAGACAGTCGTGAACTCATCGCAAGCGGGACTGCAACTGCGCCAACGTGGCGCCGTCATAGGTGCGGGAGGGTTAGTGCTCCAACTGATCGGAGTTCTCATGGTGGGTCCGAGCGGAGGATGGGCCATTATCCTCATCCCCCCGCTGGTGGCTGCGAGTGCGTTGGGTGTGAGCTATACCCAGGTGAAGGACCGGACAGGTCTGGCGGGTTCCGCCACGGCAGTGACGATATTCCTCGCCGTTGTCGCCACGTTCGCGTTGGGGGGAGCGTGGTCTGCCGTCCTGCTAATCCTGATCGGCGCGGCCGTCAGCCATTTCGGCTACAAGCAGTTGGCGGCCGGAATTCGTTGATCCCGCGGTACCTCTGATGGCCGGTCTACTGAGGTGGGCAACTGCCGGCCTGCAGCGCGTTGAGATGAGTGCTCAGCCAACCGGTGAGTTCATCGAGTGTGCTAGTTCCCGCGCCAAAGCCGCCGGAGTTGGCTACTCCGGCGAGCGCTACGGCGATCTGCCCGTGCTGAGTGGGCACCAGGCCGAATTGCCGGACGAGGTACGTGCCGTCCGGGGCTGGACCCCATCCGCCCTTGAACCTCGAATCGGTGATTTCACCCAGTCCCCAGCGTTGTTGCGGCTCGATCTCCGACATCAACTCAAGGACCGGATCGTTGCTTGGATCGCATGCCGCATGGGCCAGAAATGACGCCTGATCGGCGATTGACCATAGGCTCTGGCCAAACGCGGAATACTCGGGACGAATGCGGATCGACTGCACGACAGTGGGGTCGCCGGCCCCGCGTAGCACGGCTTCGACCTTCGCTCTTGCGCTCTCAGAATTCCCCAGGCTCTCCCAAATAGCTTGCGCGGCATCGTTGTCAGAACTGGTGATTGCGGCGCGCATCTGATCGGTGGGTTCACCCGTTGGTTGTTCGCGCAATGCGGCGATCACCAGCGGCACCTTCGCTGTCGACCAGGCTGGGCCGCGTTGCCAGCTCCCCAGAGTGAGCAAGGGCCCGCCGCCGAGTGGGGCTATCGCCATGCCGACCTGCGCGTCCAAGCCAGCCGCGAAGGCGTCGAACTCGGTCGATAGTGCAGCTACCTGTGTTGCCGAGGGCGTCGCGTGGATGACCTCGGTGTTTGAAGGAGCTGTGCTGGCGCTTGTCGACTTCGGGACAGGTTTCGGATCAGGTTGTTGTATTGGGGTGCATGCCAACAATGTTGCGATCAACGGCGCCAGTGGCCCGAATCGGCGGGCGCCGGTCCAATATTCAACGGCCAAAGAGATACACCACGGCGTCTCTGCCGCCCTCGCAGGTGACCCAGTCCTGGTCACCACGAAGCCGGCAGTCCATGACGAAATCGGTTCCTTCGCAACGATCACCGCCGAGTCGGCAGGGCACGGCTCCTGGTGCGACGACGCGTCGAGGCGCTTCGTCGGCGGGACCGAATTGCCAGTATGCAATCCCCACATTGCGAGTGAACTGACAGGAGGTCATCGTGCTGCCGCGGCCCGCATGGCTTGGCCAGCCGGACGCGTTGGGGATGGGTTCGCCGGACGGGCACGATTCCTGGCTGGCAGAACCGTCGGGCCCGGTGATCAGTGGTGGGGTCGCGTAACCGTGGCGGGCACCACTGGCATTACGCTGATCCGGCTCCGGGTCGGGCGCTGAGTGGTTACCAGAGCTAGCAGCCCACGGTGCGGCGTGGTCCGACGTGGACCTGCCGAAGATACCCAACGCCCACGCGATGACCAAAGCGATCAGGACGGCCGCGATAACTGCTCCACCCATTAGAAGCGGATTTCGGCTCGAAGGCGAAGCCGGTCGAGACTCCGGGTAGCCCGCTGGCGGAGGGGCTAGCGCGAACTGTGCTGCGGGCTGAGCGAAGCCGAGTACAGAACTCGACAGCGAATAAGGCGGCGCGGCGGGTGTGGGAAACGGAACGGGCGGCGCATCGGCGGGACGTTGGTGGGCGAAAACGGAGAACTGCCACAACGGAACAGCCTGGCTGGTCGTCAGGATCGCCGCGGCGTCCGCGGGCACGCTGGCGCCCGCGGACGCTAATCCGAAATGCAGTGGCGCCGCGAGACGCGAAAAAGGCTCGAGAATCTGCTTGCGAAAGAAGTCGGCGCCGGAACCCGTGATGAATACCGCAACTGCGGAACCCTGCGGCCCGTCGTACGCCGTCCAGATGCTGCCGCCGTCGCTGCCCGTGACGGTTCCGCCGACGCCGGCATGCGCACGTGTTTCGCGAAGCACCGGCACGCTTGCCAACAGCTGCTGTAGATGCTGCTCCAGCGGTGTGCGCCCGTAGGACAGTGCCGTCAATCCGCTGGCTTTGAGCAGCTCGTAGCTGAGCTGGGTCGGGTTGTCAGCGGGCAGCCCTGGATTTGGCAGAACGACAGTGTCAGTCATCAGCTTTCGATGTTAACGCCGTAGTCTTGAGCAATCCCGGCAAGGCCGGATGCGTACCCTTGGCCGACCGCGCGGAACTTCCACTCCGCACCCCTCCGATAAAGTTCACCGAAGACCATAGCGGTTTCGGTGGCGGCATCCTCGGTGAGGTCATATCGTGCCAGTTCAGCATTGTCGGCGCAATTCACCACGCGTATGTACGCGTTGCGCACTTGCCCGAAGGCTTGCCCTCGTTTGTTGGCCTCATAAATGGATGCGACGAAGAAGATGCTGGTGATGCGATCGGGTGTGCAGGCCAGGTCGACGTGGATCACCTCGTCGTCGCTGTCGCCTGCGCCGTCTCGGTTGTCGCCGCGGTGCACGATCGCGCCTTCCGGGGAGCGTGAGTTGTTGAAGAAAACAAAATACGAATCAGAAAGCACTCGTTTGTCGGACCCGGTTGCGAGCGCGCTGGCATCCAGATCAAATGCTGCACCGGTGGTGGCGCGTGTATCCCATCCGAGGCCGACGTTGACGGCTGCGAGTTCGGATGCCTGTCCGGTGAGCGACACGTTGCCGCCTTTGGTGAGGCGGACTCCGTCGGATGTGTGAGGCGCTGGAGGTCGGGATTCGGCGGGCGGACCAGACGGTTGGATGAACTGGGCATGTGTGTAGCGCGCCAGCGATTCGGCGTCCGCACGGAGGGCGTGGGCATCCGGTAGCGACGGTCCGGCCAGATAAAGGCGTTGCAGTACCGCCATGTCGGAGAACGAACCGAGTTCGTACTGTCCGAAGGATCGCGTCCGTACCTCCGGCGGGATCAGTTCATCCCTGTCGAGAGGTGTCATCAACACGTAGGACTGCTCGTTGTGGCAGGCAAAATAGACGGGCAACGTACGGTTAGGCCCAGTCGAAACGTCTGTCTTGAAGCCGGCATTGCTAATTGGTTCCCAGCCGGCGTGTGCGAGTTCAGTCCGGAGGTACGCGGGCATCTGCAGTTCCTCTGGCGGACGCTGATCCGAAAACGCCGATAGCTCCCACAAGGGAACAGAATGCGCAGTGGCTAGGACTTCGGCAACGGGTTGGGGGACGTTTGCGCCGGCGGTCCCGATCGCCCAAGCGAGTGGAGCCGGCAATGCCGACATGGGCTTCAGGATCTGGTTCTGGAGGAACTCGACGTCGCTGTCGCCAGCGGCGACGCTGAATACCGCTACCGCTGAACCCTGTGGTCCGTCGAAGGCGATCCACATGATGTCGCGGCCGCTTATCAGACCCCCGACCGCCGGGTTGGCCGTCGTGTCGCGAAAGACTGGGGCGCCCGCCAACAGTGTCTGGGTGAGATGCTCGAGCGGTACTGGCCCAAATGAGATCAGGACCATTCCCATCGCATCGAACATTTTGAAACAAATCTGTAGCGGATCATCTTCTGGCAGACCAGGATTGGGTAGTCGCACAATCGGACCTGCAACTGGAGCAGTGACGCCGCCGCTACCAATGACCCGTATGAGGTGTTCAGGCTCGCCGGTATTCGTGTCGAAGGTCCCTTTCTGAACCTCCTCGGCCAGAAGCGCGGGCAGGCCGTCCATCAGTTCGCTCAGTTTGTCATTGGCGACCACGCCGGCCGCTCCGGCGGTGCTGAGATAGTCCGACAGCAACGCACCGCTGAAGTCACGGCGATTCAGGACGATCTCGATCTCAGTCCAGTCCAGCGATGTCAGCTTCTCGCACAAGCCTTTGAGCACGGCCTGGACTCCAACGTTTGCTCGGCGAGCCATGGCGTCACGGTCGACGGATGCGGAGTCGCGCCCGGAAATCTGTAAGGCCGCGGCGGTCATCTCATGGTATTCCGGAATTCGGCCTTTCATGTGTTGCCGCCAATTGGCGACGGGCATGATCGGTTGTGTTGCCAGCTGGGCGTGCCTGGCAGCCAGTTGCTGTTGTTTATTGGGCCCGAACAGTCCCACCCGAGATGCTCCCCTCGCCGGACTGCAGTGCCCGGCATCCAAAGGCTTACCAGAAGCGTGGTGCGACCGTCGCCTGAATCGTCTTGTTCCATCGGAGGTAGTAAGTGCTTGGTGCGTAAGGTGGAGATCGACGCCAACTCAGGTACGTGAGTGATGCGGACCGTAGTACCCCGGCTTGCCAGAAGCTGAACGTTAAGGCAGGGAGCCTGCTCAGACGACCTCCGGCACAGCGGATTTGAAAGATTTTCGCTGTTATTATTGATGCCGGGAGCTCTCCCTGATATAAAGCTGAGAGGCATCTGCTAAGTTACTGGCAGTATTGCCCGTGATTGGGGGCGTGATGATTCGCAATGTAGGCGTGAGAAGCAACGGCGGCGTTAATGCCAGACCGTGCCCGACTTGGCGCCGGGTTCCTCCACATCGCTGATGTCTCGGGGGATTGGGGCGGCGGCATTGAGCAAAACCGCGCTGCGGCCGCCAATTCCCTACCAAACGATTCCGATGGCTAGTTTCAAAATTTCGGAGGCGAATAACCATGAAGAAGATCGTTGTCAGTATTCTCACAGCTCTCGCCGTCGGTACTGCACTGGCGCTGCCCGCGCCCGCCGACGCGGCCCAAGGTGGGGATGACCGCAACGGGGGGCGGGACCGGCAGCATGTCTGGATCAAGGTGGGGGCAAACGAATTGGTGCCCGGAAGCGTAAAAGGCATCAGTAAGGCTTGCCAGAATATATTTGGCTACGGCTACCCTAAGTACCGCCCCTGCGAGCACCTAGAGCCGGGGTTGGTGAATGCACGATTCGGGAACATGAACGCCAGAGGCTATTGGGCCGAGTGGTATTACAACACCAACCAATTACGCTCCGGAGTCTGGTGAGGTCCCGTCCGGATCTATTCCCCAGGGTCGAAAGGTTCTTAGGTGCAGAACCCAATTTCCTTCTACATTGAAGAACTTTCTGTTGCAGAGGCCTCAGCACGGTTCATGATCAAGTTCTCATCAATCAGAAGTTGTCTGAATTAGCCTTACGCTGCTGAGATTCTATTTCAAAGTATCATTTCGACGATTCGATAAGGTTTGAACCGATGACTGTGTTAACACGTCTGGGCCGAGACAAATCCACTCTCGTCAAGCGCCGCTCGAGCGTGTTCGAGAGCACAGGAACTTTGACATTGGCGAACAAGACCTTCGGGCAAACAATTGCCTCCCGTGCCGCCGCTGGCTCCGGTGCGCGGACCATGTGCGCCTCATTCGCCGCGACAACACTTATCGTTACCACGAGCTTGGCGGGATGTACGAGTGAGAAGGGGGCTGGAATGGACTGCTCTACCTACAATAGCGAAAAGACCAATCCTTCTCAATACATGGCCAACTCTAATGCAGTGAGTGACCTGCTTACACTTCATGGAATCAATCCGGGCGCCAGCCACCATTACAATGCCGCGGCGGGTGACTACATAATGAATTTGACAGTGGCCGACGAAGAGGTCTCCGACTACTGTGCGAAGAATCCCAAATCAACTATCGACAAAGGTATAACGTGGTCAAAATTCAAGAATTGATGCGAATAGATACAGTCGCTACATCGGTATGAAGTCAAAGCATTTAGAAGTGCGCATTGTCCTCGTGAAGAGCAATCGTTCGAGTTGGGAGTAAGATTAACTTGCTACGTGTATTTGTGCGACTGTTGATAGCTTGGGTGGCACTTTGCCTAGCGGCGTGCGGCACTAGCGCTGATAGCCAGAAGGTGGGAACTAGCAGCGGCGCAGCGCCGTGCTGGAATGGAGTACCGATGGAGAGCGGCGTCTGCCCGCCGCTCAACGGATCTGCTGCCCTGCAATGGATTGTGCCTCAAACGAAGTCGGGAGCGACGTTGACGTGCACGCTTAAATCGTCCACAGATTTCTCACCAGTAGCCACTGCGGATGAGATTCAAGTGTGTGAGTGGCCAGGGCAGCCGGATGTTTATGTCAATGTGGAACGGTACAGCGATAGGAATGTGGCGGATGCCGCATGCCATCGGGTAGAAGACTGGGTAGTCGACGGGGTCAAGTTCGGGGCTGCGGGTAGCACAGGTTCGGACAATTACGGTGAGCGCTGGTGGTGCTATGACGATTCGCCCCTCGTCATTAATTTAAGCGGTCCTTTGGCCTCTATTCAATCCTTGGCATCGGAGCTAGTGTTCCGGACACCTGCGCAGTTGCGGGACGGCCACCTCTAGTTTCACACGATGGTGCCATCAGCTGTCCGGTCCATTGGGCAGACCTCGTCAGATGCGCTGCCTACGAACTCGGGCGTGTTGGCACTCACTTCGCGGTGTTGTGCACTGGGCTTTTGAAGGAAGTTGCTCCTCCAATAGTTCATACGGATTGTGCACATTCACAGATCGCTCAAGCACTCATGACGACTCCCTCAAGTCAGTCATTGAGATCCCGCTCGTTTGAGCAGACCGCGCTGGATGTCGTTGGGCCTCATGTCTGAGGTGTGGGCGCACCTCTCTCCTGTACTGGCAGGCAACGGTGACTGCCGTCCCGCGAAGAGCAACGGCAGTCCGGTTGCGTGGCGATCATAAGACGCGGGGGGCGAGTGAGGAAACGCAATAGTTGCCGGGTGGACATGAACGAAGTTGCACACCAGCCGCAGGATTGCGGTATAACTTGGCATGTACTGACAGGGTTGGGTGTTGTATTGGGTACGCGACGGGGGCTTCGGCGTTGACGATGGCAAACTGCACGCACGCCCAAGTGGCTGTCAAGGGGTAGTAGGAAATGCGTCGAAAAGTGCTCGGGAATTCTCGCCAGACCACTTCAGCCTGGCCCGAGATATCTCAGTTCTCGCCCCGGCGGGACGATAGCTCGCAATGCAACCCGTTTGTCCTGCCTCAAAATGCGGCAACGATCGATGCTCAGCGCTTTGCATCTCCGACATTGCATCCGTTCACTCAGGACGGCCCTAGCGTCGCCACCGACGCGGCTGTGCCTCCAGCGAGCATGCGAGCTTCACCGCATTACATCGGATACGCGCCTGCGTCGTTAGACGACAAGGCCTGCGACGACCCCACCTTCGCGGTTATGGGTAGCGATGCGATTGCGCAACCGGTAGCTGTTCGTGTTGCCTATGTGGCATTGGTCGTCGCAGCGGCCGCCGCGGCCATCTTGTCAGCGGTTGGTGTATACACGTTGACCGAGTGGCGCGAGTCTTTTGACAAAGTGCTGCATGTGGACCCCACGGGCACGGCGCTTTTCTATGCGTCGGAGTACGCGGACAATGCGGAGCTGGCCTTGATCGGTATCGCCGCCATACTTGGAGTGCTGTTCGCGATTGCGTACATCTTTGTCGCCCAGGCAATCCGCAAGGGCCGGTCTTGGCCCCGTCCTATTGGCACGGCCCTAGCGATCTTTTCGATGCCCGCGATGGCTCTGGGGCCGGTTGCTATCGCAGCGGTTTTCGCGGGAATCGTCGCGGTGATCGCAAGCTGGATGCCGAGTGCCCGAAGGTATTCCGCCGCGGCCAGATCTTGGCCGCACGCGTAGCGGCGGCATCCGATGTGGAAGTGCTCGCAGGTCTTCGCCGTTGTGGCGGTGTCCGTCGTCTCGTGTTCAGCAGCACCGCAAGAACTTCGTTCGGTATCGACAGTTCTGCCCACGACGGCGAGTCCGCCCGCGGTGGCAGCTCCTACCGAACCGGCTCCATCGAATGCTGTTGTCGCGGAACCGGTAGCGGCTACGGTGGCGACGCTTTTGGACAGGATCGTAGTGTTGCCTGAACTCGCCGATGTACCCGGATACGAGCGCAGCTGCAAGCAGGACAAGGCATGTGTATTCGGACCGGCCTGGACCGACACCGAACACACAGGTTGTGACACACGCAATCGAGTCCTGCGAGTGCAGCTCACGGACGTGGTCTACAAAGCGGGCACGCACGACTGCAAAGTGATCTCTGGGGTTTTGAACGACCCCTACAGTGGCTCCACGATCGCATTCGTCACCGGCGGACCGTCCGAGGTTGAAATCGACCATGTGTACGCCTTGGCCCGGGCGTGGGATGCCGGCGCTTCAAATTGGACTTACGAAGAGCGAGTGCAATTCGCCAACGATACCGACAATCTCCTGGCCGTATCGAAAGCGGCAAACAGTGCGAAATCCGATTCTGGACCGGGTGATTGGATGCCGGACAACACGGCATTCCGGTGTCTCTTCGTGCACACGTACCTTAGCGTTGCCGCGAAGTATCAGTTGGCGATCACCGAAGACGACCGTGCGGCATCGATAGCGGCGTGCGCGGGAGAACCTCGAAGGTGAGGGTAGGAAAGATGCCGAACTCCGATGATGCCGTGCCAAAGGTTAACTTGGAGAAGCCCGTTGGCAATGACGACTTGAGGGGGCAGATTGCCGGGAAGGTGAATCTGTCGAAGTCGGCCACAACGCCCAGTGGTTCCGAGGCAGGTGGGCCGGCTTCGGATTTGAGGCCGGCCTCAGTGTTTGGGCCGGTGTCGGGTCTCAACCCGCCTCCGGGGTACTACGGCGGCGGCGTTGGGGTTGTGGATGTGCCCAACCGCTCCATGAGGCTTCTGACTGTGGCGGGTTTGCTGGTTGTGGCTGCAGTTGCCCTGTTCGGGATTGTAATTTTGGCAACGAAGCATTCGGCTGACGGCACGGCGACAGGTTCTCCGGCCGTCGCGCGACCGGCCCCGGCACAGCCGTGCGCCACGCCACCGGAAATCGCGGTGCACTCGTTAGTGATGTCCGCATCTGGTTTGACGGCAAACGTCGAACTGACCGCGTCCTGTGACTCGGGCGACGTCATCACCGATCAGCACTTCGGGGTGACGGTCACGGACGGTAGTCGCGACGTCGCAGCGGGGGCGTTCGACCTTCGGGCGGACCCAATCGTGATTCCACAAGGCGGAACTGTGGAGCGCGCGTTCACTTTTCCGCCTGGGATGTTTTGGCGGACTTCGGAACTCGTGTCCAGTGCTGAGGCAACGGCGGAGCCTAGCGGCTCGGCAGGCGGTGGGGGCGGCGGGGCGGTGTCCAACGGTGCCACGACGCTCATTGCGGCGCAACCGATTCCGCCACGTTATGCAACTGTCGACGACGCAGCGCTGAGTTCTCTGCGTGACCTGGCTGCCGTTGATCGCGGTGCCGTCGCGCGTGCCTTGGAGAATCTGTGGGTTCCGCAGATCAGCTCGAAACGCCCAGGCCTTGTCGCCGAGGGACTGGAGTGGTCGGCCGCCGACATCCTCCGCGAGCACTTGAGCCTGCGGGAACGCTACAGCGACGTGCGGCTGGTGTGGTCCGGGGACTGGAGCACGTTCAACGGCCCGGATTGGTGGGTCACCGTGGTGGGCGAAGCGTCAGCAGACCCAGAATCGGCAATTCGATGGTGCGCCCGCAACGGGTTGGACGCCGACCATTGCTACGCAAAGGTCATTAGCAGCACACGCGGAGTCGAAGGCACTACTATTTTGCAGAAGTGACGCAAGCCGAAGTCGTACTACCTTAATCACCGGATAACAACGTCAAGGAGTCAACGAATGGCTGTCAATCTCAGCAAGGGGCAACGGATCTCTCTGATGAAGTCTGGGGGTGGAACACTTACGAAAGTGCGAATGGGGCTGGGCTGGGATGCGGTCAAGAAGCGCGGCCTCTTCGGCTCGAAAGCGCAGGAGATTGACCTGGATGCGTCATGCATGGTGTACGACCAGCAAGGCCGTCTACTCGACCAGGTGTGGTGGAAGCAACTTCAGAGCCGCGACGGCGCGATCGTGCACACCGGCGACAACAGAACAGGTGCCGGTGATGGTGACGATGAATCGATCATCGTCGATTTGCAGGCACTGCATCCAGGTGTTGCAACGCTGGTCTTCGTGGTGAATTCGTTCACCGGACAAAATTTCAGCCAGATCGAAAACGCAACCTGCCGCCTTGTTGACAGCACAAACGAGAGTGAACTTGCTCGCTACGAGCTAACCGGATCGGGAACGCACAATGCCCAGGTGATGGCCAAGGTCTCCCGCGACGGTACGGGGTGGTCGATGACCGCAATCGGTGCGATAGCCAATGGGCGAACCTTCCACGACCTAGAGCCAGTTGTGCGTCAGCATCTGAATTGAGGCATACGGATCTGGTGTAGTGAATACATCAGATCGTTCGACTTGATTCGACTATCAACCGCCCGTCTGGCGTGTTGGATTGGAGCATGCATGAATTTCGATCTTCGTCCCCATCATGCTGCCAGAGTGCTGGCCTTCATCTTCATGATCCCGGTATTCTGGGTCTTGGTTGTGCAGGGCGTCACTACAACCACCGAATTCGACCTCAGGACTGGGGAGTACTCGTCCTCCAGTGATTTGTGGACGCAGATCGGCAAGGTGGTTGTCTTCATCTTCCTCGGAGCCGCGTGCGCCCTCGGCGAGAAGTATCTGAAGGCCAACAACACACCGTGGCCGCTGGCTGTGCAAGAACAACTCACGAAGGTTGGTCTGGGGCCTGCGGGGCCGACGCAGCCGCAATCTGAGTAGTGAATCGCTCTGGTTCGGCCGGAGACTCGGGCTATTGGATTGCGGCCAGGGGTTGGTCGCTCCGTTGGGCATCGTAGAACGCGGCTTCGAACTCCGCCGGTGGTAGGTCGCCGAGGTAGCCGTGCAGGCGTCTGGAGTTGTGCCAGTGGACCCAGCTCAGGGTGGCCAGTTCGACGTCCTCGACGGTCTTCCAGGGCTCGCCGCGGGCCGGTCCGTAGATCAGCTCGGCCTTGTAGTAGCCGTTGACCGTCTCGGCCAGGGCGTTATCGAAACTGTCCCCGACTGATCCGATGGAGGGCACCGCGCCGATCTCGGCGAGGCGCTCACCGTAGCGGATGGAGGTGAACTGAGATCCGGCATCGGAGTGACATGTCAAGCCCGGCAACAGGATTCCGCGGGTCCAGCGGGCCATCTCGATCGCATCGAGCACCATAGTGGTCCGCATGTGCGAGGCCACCCGCCACCCCACGATCATCCGGGAGAACGCATCGATGAGGAAGCACACGTAGGCCACCCCGGCCCAGGTCGGCACGAACGTCAGATCCGTCACCCAAAGCTGGTTGGGTGCGGCCGCAGTGAACTGGCGCTTGACCAGATCGGGATGCCGATCCGCGGCCGGGTCGGACCTGGTGGTCTTGACCCGTTTGCCGCGGCGGACACCTTCGATGCCGGCCGCCCGCATCAGCCGGGCGACCTGGTCGCGGCCCACGTCGTGACCGGCCCGACGCGCCGTTTTCCACAGCTTGCGGGCCCCGTAGGCCCGATAGTTGTCCTCCCACAGCTGCTCCAGCACCGGCGTGAGGATCGCGTCGCGTTGGGCCCGCGCCGACGGCACCCGGCTCTTGGCGTCGTAGTAGGTGCTCGGGGCCATCGACACCCCTGCAGAACGCAGGACAGTGATGATGGGCTCGACCCCGAATTCGTCGCGGTTGGCGTCGATGAAAGCCACTATTTCTTGTGTTGGCGGTCGAGCTCCGCCCCGAAGAAACTCGCTGCTCGTTTCAGAATCTCATTGGCGCGCTTAAGTTCTCGGTTCTCCTGCTCGAGTTCCTTGATCCGCGCCGACTCCGCGGACGACACCCCCGGTGCCAAGCCCTCGTCGATGTCGGCCTGACGCACCCAGGACCGCACCGACTCCACCCCGTAGCCCAGCTGACGGGCCACCCGCGCCACCGTGCCCTGCTCGGTCCCCAACTCCGCCCTCAGCGTCCGGACCATCCGCACCGCGGCGGCCTTCTCCTCCGGGCTGTAGCGGCGTGTGGTCGGCTTCCCAGCAGACTGTTCCTTCGGCATACCTGCATCCTCGTTTCCAAGGTCAGGAGCCTCCGGGATTTCCAGGGCGATTCATAGGATCGCGATCACGCAAAGTCGTTGCAGTCGAGCAGTTTCAGCAGTCAGATGTCAGCATTCGTTCCGTCGCTTGCAGGGTGTCAGGCGTGCTGTTCGAGCGCGTGCTCGCCCGTTCCCGGCGCAGCTTGACGGCGATTGCGCACGACACTCGACACCATCGCAGCAGCGATCAGCACGACGCCGATGAGACCGGTGAAGAGTTCGTTGATGTGTACACCAAGCGATACCAGCAGAATGACCGCAAGCGCGCCAATTGCCCAATGGGCACCATGCTCCAGGTACACGTAGTCAGACAGGGTTCCCTTGCGTACCAGGAAGATGGTGAGCGAGCGTACGAACATCGCACCGATGAAGCCGAGACCCAAGGCGATGATGATCGGGTCCGAGGTGATCGCGAACGCCCCTATGACGCCGTCGAAGGAGAACGACGCGTCCAGCACTTCCAGATAGAGAAAGAGGAAGAACCCCGCCTTGCCCGTAACCACAGCGAGGCTGGAAGGGCCGGCGTTCGTCGACGGAGCCCCGTTGATACTGTCTACTTCATCATCCTTCACATCGAACATGGTTCCCAGACCATCTACCACGATGTAAGTGAACATCCCGAGCACACCCGCAACCAACACGGTGGTGTGGTGGGTCTTCTCGGCGAATAGATTCACCGCAAGGAGCAGTGCCCCCAGCGCGACTGCGACGGCGAGCTGATCGAGCTTTCCGGCCCTGCCGAGGGGCCGCTCCAGCCAACTCAGCCAGTAGATTTCACGTTCACTGAATAGGAAGTTCAGGAACAGCATCATGAGGAACATGCCGCCAAAAGCCGCAATCTGCGGATGTGCCGCCGTCAGCGCGGTCTCGTAGCTAGGTGAGCCGTCCGGAAAGTGAGTAGCTCCCTCGGCTGGTGGATGCAAGGCAATGTCGATCGCCCGAATGGGATCGAGTCCGGCAGTGGTCCAGACGACAGCCAACGGGAAGACCAGCCGCATGCCGAAGACAGCAATCAGGACACCGACGGTCAGGAATGCTTTCTGCCAGAATTCGCTCATCCTGCGAAGGACCGTCGCGTTGATGACGGCGTTGTCGAAGGACAGTGAGACTTCGAAAACACCGAGAATCGCGCACAGGATCAAGGCGTGAATGCCGCCATAGAAAAAGGCGACTGTTAAGGCAGCTGCTGTGACCACCAGCGAAAATCGGAATGTCCGGAAGAACACTGGGCGTCCCTATCTCATGTAAGCGTGTACCCGTCGACATCGCCTGCGGGTACGAAGAGTCGACCGTCAGACGTTTACCCCGTAATCTCGGGCGATCCCGGCCAATCCCGATGCATAGCCTTGGCCGATCGCGCGGAACTTCCATTCCGCACCATTGCGGTAGAGCTCACCGAACACCATCGCGGTTTCGGTCGACGCGTCCTCGGACAGGTCGTAGCGGGCGAGCTCGTTTCCGGTGGCTCGGTCGACAACCCGGATAAAGGCGTTCTGCACTTGGCCGAACGTCAGGCCAAGCTTTTCGGCCTCGTAGATCGAGACCGGAAAGAAGATGTTGGTGACATTGGGAGGAGTCGCAGCGAGGTCGACATTGATGGTTTCGTCGTCGCCTTCGCCTTGTCCGTCAAGATTGTCACCGGTGTGTTCGATGGAGCCATCCGGCGATCGTAGGTTGTTGAAGAAAATGAAATGCTGATCGGAGAGAACCCGCTTGTCCTCGCCGCAGGCGATAGCACTGGCGTCGAGGTCGAAGTCGGCCCCCGTTGTTGTGCGTGCGTCCCAGCCCAGTCCCACGGCGACCGCGGTGAGGCCAGGGGCCGCCTTGGTCAACGAGACATTGCCACCCTTGGAAAGGCTTACGGCCATTCTGAATGCACCCTTCTATGAACGAAGTAGAGAAACCCCCACGGCGGGATACCGCTGTCCGATGTGACGTCACATACCGTAAACCATTGGCTGCGTTTTGGGGCGAGACGTGGGCAACTACAAGAAATCGATCGCAATTGATCGCTATGATGGGCCCGTGCGCGGTCGCTGGCGGAGACGTGCGCTTCCCGCTCAATTGCGGGTGAGGCCCAGTGAGGTACCGCTCGACATCGCTGCTTCGTTCCTCGAACTGGATGATCGTCAGCGGGCGGTGCAGCGTGACGTTGCGTCGGAGCGTGCGTTGCATCCCGACTCTCCGATCATGGACGAATGGAGAATTGTCGAGCAAAGGTCCCACGCGGCAACAGCCGCGTACTTGGCGCTGACCGAGGACTGTGCGGCCTTACCGAACGGGACGCAGCAGGCCCAGCGCCTGATTGCTGAGGCGGCGTCGGCTATCGACGCATTCCATCGGCGCCACCGCGGGGCCTTGGACGGAGCCGCCTCTGCGATCGCCTCCGCGATCGCAGAGGCGGATTCAGCTAGCGCTGCTGCCCAGCGGCTCCGAGATCGCTTGAATGGGCCGGATGCGCGATGGATTAGCTATCCGTCGGTGCAGGACGCGGACAGGCGGTTTCGAATACTCGGTGGTCATCTGCAGACTGTGCGGCAGCAGGCCGATCTCGCAGCGATGGCGAGCGTCACGGCTCAGCTTGTCGCGACAAGTTCGGAATTGGCCGCGGCGCTCGACGCCGCGCCACACCAGGCTGAACGGGCCCGGCGCGCTTTGTCCTCGGTTCGAACTCGGCTAGCGGCAGCGGACACCCGGGCCGCTGGGATGGCCGCGACGCTCTCAGTCTTGTTGCGAGAGTTTCATGGAGACAGTTCGGCCGATCTGGTCGGCAATTCTCAAGCCAGCCAGGACCTGCTGGAGCAGGTCGACGCACTGCTGCAAGCCGCATCGACGGAGTTACGCGAGGACCGTCCAGAAGCTGCCCTGGACTGTACCGCCCGAGCGCGCACGGTCTTGGGCGCTGCAGAGGAACTCATAGATGCGCCTTTGGACCGACTTACGCAGTTGCGGGGGGTACGTTCCGATCCGGGCATACCCGAGCGGGGCGCACGTTTCCGGCTCCGTGACGCGCAGCGGTTGGCCGTCAGCCAAGGCGCCACGGCGGAGTGGGGCACGGTGTTGGACGCCCAGCGGTCCCGGATTGATCAGATCGTGGCGGCGTTGGATGCTCCGAATCCGGATTACTGGCGCTATCGGTGCGATCTCGACGCGGTGGAGGTCTTTATCAACCGCGTCGTAGGACGCATCCGCGAACAGGCGTCACAGTGATGGGAGATTCGTTGACCAACCGGGTTGCGGCGTGGGGAATCGAACATTTCCACCATCTCGAATTCACTCAGCGTCAGCGTCTGTTCCTCAAGCCGCCTGAGCCACTGACACCCGACGCATCGCGGGAGGAGCTTGCTAGCGGACTGGGAGCGACGCTGTACATTCCAGCTGACCGCGGCGATCTTCTGACAACAATTGTGCGCCGTGCGCAAGACGGCATCTGTTCGATGGTGCTGGACCTCGAAGACGCAGTGGACGACGAAGCTGCTCCCGCCGCGATGCACCGCGTGGTCAAAACTCTCGATGAGTTGGCACTGACGGGGCAGATCCGCACCGCGATGTTGTTCGTGCGAGTGCGCAGTGTCGAAGGAATTGACGAGATCACCGCAAGGCTGGGCGCTGGCGTAGCGCTGCTGGCGGGCTTCGTCTTTCCGAAGTTCACCGCGGACGCGGGTGAGACTTACTTGGCTCGCACTGCTCAGGCAGCAGCAGAACTGGGTACTCGCTTGTACGCCATGCCAGTGCTGGAATCCGAATTGCTTCTGTATCGAGAGACGCGTGATGCTGAGCTGGATAGCCTTGCCAAATTGCTTGCAGCACACCGCGAAACGGTACTCGCTGTCCGAGTCGGCGCAACCGATCTGTGTGGGGTGCTAGGAATCCGCCGAGACCGTGATCACACCATCTACGACGTTAGAGTGGTGGCCGACGCCATCGGAGATATCGTTAACCGGCTGGGCCGCGCCGATGGCACCGGATTTGTGGTCACAGCGCCGGTCTGGGAATATTTCGCCGACCATGAGAGGCTGTTCCGGCCGCTCCTCAGAACGACACCTTTCATCGAACACGATGCGGTCCGTTTTCGAAACATGCTGGTCCGTAGAGATCTCGACGGATTGCTACGGGAGATTAGTCTCGATCGCACGAACGGAATGATTGGCAAAACGGTAATACATCCGACTCACGTTGCGGCGGTACACGCACTCTCCGTGGTCACCCACGAGGAGTACAGGGACGCATCCGACATTGCGGTCGCAACCGCAGGAGGGGTCAAACCGTCGGTGTATCGCAACAAGATGAATGAAGCGCGACCGCATCGAGTCTGGGCCGAGACCGTTATGCGGCGCGCCCGTGTGTTCGGTGTTGCCAACGTTGGAGTGACGTTCGTAGATCTGCTGACCGCCTCGGACGATCGATGACACCGCAGGAAACATCCTGGGCAACAGAGAATTTTGGAATTGCTGCCCGTCACTTAAGTGGATCCGGGCGCGTTGACGACCTCGTTCTGCCGGGCCTCCGTCGGAATCCCCGGCGCGCCCATCTGCTCGTATCAACAGTGCTGGGCAAGCATATTGCACTGGAACCCGCGCGTGCCGTCGCGGCCGGTCGGCAGCTCGCGCATGCAGTTTCTACGCTTGCGCCGGGTGCCGCCGACGTGATCGGGATGGCAGAGACTGCAACCGCTCTCGGCCATTGTGTCGCGGATGGGCTGGACGCGGATACCTACCTGCATTCCACTCGACGTGGCGCGCCACCGGAACGAACCTACGTGGCGTTCACAGAAGAGCATTCGCATGCAACCGAGCACACCCTGCAACCCAGCGGTTCTCAGCTACTAGACCCATTGCGGACGGTTGTTCTTGTCGATGACGAGGTGTCCACTGGAAACACTGCCCTCGCCACTATCGTTGCTTTGCAACGGGTTATGCCTCGCCAAAAATACATTGTGGCGGCGCTGGTCGACTTTCTGACCGACCAGCAGAGACTGCTCATTGCCGCATCGGCGCGTGACTTTGGGGCCCGAGTGGCGTTTGTGAGCTTGGCCCGGGGATTTATGGATCTTCCGACCGGTCTTCTGGAAATGGTATCCGCATTACCGGCGCCGGAGCTCAATATCCAAGGGCCGGCGACGGAGCGCGATGTCTCACACACGGTGCTGCCATGGCCCGCAGCTGTTCCTGAGGGCGGCCGGTACGGCTTTCTGCGCTCGGACCGGGCAGCGTTCCATAACGCGGTCGTGGGCGCCGCCCATCACCTCGCGGCACTGCTCGATCGGGATCGTTCAGTGCTGATTGTGGGTCACGAGGAGCTGATGTACCTCCCACTCAAGATCGCCGAACAATTGACCCTTCTCGGATTCAAGACCCGCTTTCAATCGACCACGCGATCGCCCGCCCATGTATTTGATGATCCGGGATATCCCTTACGACGGGGGTGGACGTTTCCGGCATGCGAATCAGAAGATCCAGGACCGCGGTTTCTCTATAACGGGTGGCCGTCGACGGTCGGTGATGCTCGCACTCAGTTGGTGTTGGTGCTAGATAGTCTAGCTGCGGCGGGTGATCGACGTGTCGTTGATGTCCTATCATCCGCCGGTTATGGCGTGTTGGTGGCAGTGGTTCACGGGCCGGGGGCAGCCGAGCTAGGTTGTCGGCGTGGTCACGGCTGATGCTACGTCCCCTCACAGGTCCGGATTTCGGTACTTACATGGGCAATGAAGTCAGCTGGCTGCTCACGGACTTGTCCGGACACATCCTGGAAGCGCCTACTGCTGAACGTGAACGCAAAATTCAGAGCGGCGGAGAGCATTACGCGGAGTCTCTGCCGGTGGAGTACCAACCCAACGCGGAGTATCAAGAACTTTTCGATGAAATCCTGCAGCATTCAGCCCGTAGGCTCGCTGCGGCCGTCGGTGTGGTGACCGAACTCGTCCTCGCCGAGCGCGGGAGTGACGTGGCATTCGTGTCGCTGGCCAGAGCGGGCACACCTGTAGGCATCCTCATGCGGCGGTGGGCGTTACTTCGACACGAGTTGTCTCGTCCGCACTATTCGGTGTCCATTGTTCGCGGCCGCGGTATCGATACCGTGGCCCTCGACTTCCTGAAATCCCGATATGACCCAACAAAAGTGGTGTTTATCGACGGTTGGACTGGCAAAGGCGCCATCACCCGCGAACTTGTCGCAGCGTTGGATGAGTACGCCGACAAAACTGGGACACGATTCGACGCTCGCCTGGCGGTTCTTGCCGATCCGGGCCACTGCGTACGAACCTTCGGCACCCGGGATGACTTCCTGATAGCTTCGGCATGCTTGAATTCGACCGTGTCAGGCCTGATTTCGCGGACTGTCCTGAATCGTAGGGTGCTGGGGACCGACAACTTTCACGGCGCTAAGTTTTACCGAGAGCTGAAGACAGCCGACCGGTCGGCTGTCTTCCTTGATGCGGTCACAGCGCAATTTGGGAGTGTGCGGGCTGAGGTGCAACGACGTCTGGATGCGCTGGCGGAACAAGATCGGACTCCGACGTGGTCTGGAATGGCTACCGTTCAACGCATTCAGGACCGGTACGGCATAGCCACCGCGAACTTTGTCAAGCCGGGAATCGGTGAAACCACGCGAGTACTGCTGCGCCGAGTTCCGTGGCGGATTCTTTTGCGCGATCCAGACGATTCGGACCACCGTCATATCAGACTGTTGGCAAAAACCCGACGGGTGCCGATAGTCATTGACCCCGACATGACTTATGCCGCTGTGGGTTTGATCAAAGAGGTTTCTTGGTGAGTCACCGAAAGCTGATTGCGACCGATCTCGACTGGACTCTCATTTACTCCCACCGATTCTTCGGCGACGATTTCGATGCGAGTGTTGCTGGCCTATGTTGCGTAGAAATCCATGAAGGGGAGCAGGTTTCGTTCATGACAACGGGTGCGGCGAAGCTACTTGCTGAGCTTGCCGACCGCCACTTCGTCGTCCCTGCGACAACTCGGACCGTGACGCAATTCACCAGAATCGCGTTGCCGGGCGCACCCTACCGATTCGCGGTTGTCAGCAACGGAGGTTCGATCTTGGTGGACGGAACGCCAGACGCGGACTGGTCATTTGCGGTGCGCTCCCGATTGCAGGCAGATTCGGCACCCATCAGCCAGGTGCTCTCGATGCTTCGGACGCGGGTCTGCGCCAAGTGGGTGCGTGGCACGCGTGTCGCTGATGGATTGTTCTGCTACCTCGTGTTGGATGACGTTGCCGTTGCGGGTGAATTCGTGGGGGAGCTCCGGGCATGGTGCGAGCCCCGAGGTTGGCGGGTTTCTCAGCAGGGCCGGAAGCTGTATGTCGTCCCTCGGACACTGTGCAAATCGTATGCAGTGGCGGAGGTGCGTAGGCGTCTGGTGGCGTCCGGGGAGCTCGATGGTAATGCACCGCTGCTGGCGGCGGGGGACGGTGCATTAGATGCTGACTTGCTTGGTTACGCCGACGCGGCTGCTCGACCGGCACATGGTGAACTGCACACCCAAGGTTGGCATACCGAGGGTTTGGTGGTTACTGACTGCCGCGGTGCGGATGCGGCTGATCAGATTCTGGAATGGTTCGGCTCCGCGCGGACGTCCCGGGCGAATCCTGATCGAAGGAGCGGCTTGCCGACTCCCGATCGACTGCGGAGAGGGGAAGAGGGGTTGAACGTTGGCTGCTGATCGGGATCCCTCGACACTGCGCCGGGTGATCGTCGGTGCCGCCATCGGCAACGCGGTCGAATGGTTCGACTTCGCCATCTACGGCTTCCTCGCGACATTCATCGCGGCGAACTTCTTCCCGGCGGGTAACGACACCGCCGCACTGCTGAATACCTTCGCGATCTTCGCGGCGGCGTTCTTCATGCGTCCGCTCGGCGGCTTCGTGTTCGGCCCACTGGGTGACCGGATCGGCCGGCACCGGGTGCTGGCCGTCGTGATTCTGTTGATGTCGGCGGCCACGCTGGCGATCGGTCTGCTGCCCACCTATCACTCGATCGGGGTGGCCGCGCCGCTGCTGCTGTTGCTGCTGCGCTGCCTGCAGGGCTTCTCGGCGGGCGGCGAATACGGCGGTGGCGCGGTATATCTCGCTGAATTCGCGGACGACGCACACCGCGGCCGGACGATCACCTACATGGTGTGGTCCGGGGTCGTGGGGTTCCTGTTCGGGTCACTGACGGTGACCCTGCTGCAAGCCTGGCTGCCGGCCGGCGCCATGGACAGCTGGGGCTGGCGCGTCCCGTTCCTGATTGCGGGGCCGCTGGGCCTGGTGGGTCTGTACATCCGGCTGCGCCTCGATGACACGCCCGAGTTCAAGGAACTCGCCGAGACCGACAGCGTCGCGAAATCACCGCTGCGGGAAGCGATCCGGACGTCCTGGGCGTCGATCCTACGAGTGATCGGCCTGTTCGTCATCTTCAATATCGGTTACTACGTGGTGTTCACGTACCTGCCCACGTACTTCATCAAGACGCTGCACTTCACCAAGACCCAGGCGTTCCTGTCCAGCACCATCGCCTGCCTGGTCGCCATCATCCTGATCCTCCCGCTGGCATCGCTGAGCGACCGGATCGGCCGGCGCCCGCTGTTGATCAGCGGCGCCGTCGGCTTCGCGGTGTTCGGTTATCCGCTGTTCCTGCTACTGAATTCGGGCACGCTGGCCGCTGCGATCGGCGCCCACGTCGGACTGGCCGTCATCGAATGCCTGTACATCTCGGCGGCGGTATCGGCAGGTGTGGAGATGTTCGCCACCCGGGTGCGCTACAGCGGATTCGCGGTCGGCTACAACGTGTGCGTCGCACTGTTCGGCGGAACCACCCCGTACGTGGTCACCTGGCTGGTGGGGCACACCGGCAATGCGCTGTCACCGGCGTTCTATGTCGTTGGCGCAGCGGTTGTTTCGCTGCTGACCGTGCTCACGGTGCGTGAGACGGCCGGTAGGCCGTTGGTGAGTGTGTGACGGCGACCGTGCGCAGAAGTACGCACTCGACGGCGTGTCGGCGGACCAACACGCACGCTCGCGGAGGAAGGATCTCTGCGAAAGGGGTTACGCCAGGGTGGATTCGGCGACCGACTTGGCCCAGCGGTAGTCGGCCTTGCCGGCGGGGGAGCGCACCACCTTGTCGGTGTGGATGAAGGCCTTGGGCACCTTGTAGCGGGCGATGTGCTGATTGCACACGTCGACCAGTTCGTCGTCGCTGGCCGACCGGCCCTCGGCGAATTGCACGACCGCCACGACCTCGCTGCCCCACCGCTCCGACGGCCGGCCCACCACGACGACGTCGTAGACGCTGGGGTGGGCGGCGATCGCCCGCTCGACCTCCTCGGCGAAGATCTTCTCGCCGCCGGAGTTGATGGTCACCGAATCCCGGCCGAGCAGTTCGATGCGGCCGTCGGGCAGGAAGCGGGCCTTGTCACCGGGAACCGACCAGCGCACCCCGTCGATGGTCGGGAACGTCTTGGCGGTCTTCGCCGCATCCCCCAGGTACCCCAGCGGGATGAGGTCCCGCCGGGCCAGCCACCCCACCTCATCTCCATCGGCAGGGCTGAGCACCCGGGTGTAGTCGGCGGAGACGACGGTGGTGTCGGCCTGGGGGTTGAACACCGGTGACTGCCCGGATTCCTCGGTGGCCACGGTGCTCATCTGCTGGCCGGCCTCCGAGGAACCGACCGCGTCCATCAACAGCAGGTTGGGCAGGGCCGCGCGGATCCGATTGCGGATCGCCGGGGACATGGGTGCCCCGCCGTTGGTGATCGAGATGACGCCGGACAGGTCGTAGTTCCCGGTCTCGATCTCGTCGATCAGCGGTCGGGCCATCGCGTCGCCGACCGTCGGAATGCTCAGTACCCGTTCTCGTTCCACGAGACGCAGGACGTCGCCGGCCCGCAGCCGTTCGACGTCGTCGGGGATGACGATGCGCCCGCCCATGGTGATCATGTTGTAGGCCGCCCACTGCGCGGCGCCGTGCATCAGCGGGGGGAGCATCAGCAGCGACATGTGCCCGGCAATGGACTTGGCGCGCTCGGCCACCTCGGCGTAGGACTGCATCGCGTCGTTGGAACCGAACGGCCGGCCACCCATTGCCGAGATGAAGATGTCGTGCTGGCGCCACAGCACCCCCTTGGGCATGCCGGTGGTGCCGCCGGTGTAGAGGATGTACAGATCGTCGGCGGTGGGCTCGGGCAGTCCACCCGCCGGCGCGGCGGTCGCCACGATCGACTCGTAGTCGACGGCGCCGGGCAGCAGGTCGTGGCCGGACTCGTCGGCGACCTGGATGAGCACCTTCAGCTGGGGCAGCCGGTCCCGGATGGCCGCGACGTGCGGCGCAAACTCGGCGTTGTAGACCAGGGCGGTGGCCCCGGAGTCGTTGAGCAGGTACAGCAATTCCTCTTCGACGTAGCGATAGCTGACGTTGAAGGGCGCGACGCGGGCCTGGTAGGCGGCGATCATCGCCTCGAGGTACTCATTGCCGTTGCGCAGATACAGGCCGAGGTGATCCTGGCCGGACTCGTGCCCGGCCAGTGCGTCCCGTTCGGTGTGACACCCCAGACCGACGCCCGTCAGGTAGTTGGCAACGCCCGTCACGCGCTGCGCGAACTGGGCGTAGGTGAACCGCTTGTCGCGCCACACCAGGAACTCATGGTCGGGAATGGCCCCCGCTACGGCGCAGAACACATTGGCGAGGTCGAAGTTCACTGCGTCACCCATGCGGACAATCTAGAACGCGTTCCCGTTCCGTTGGACGGTCGGGTCTGGGCAGGATGGAACCCGTGACCGCAGGCCACCCGTTCCCGGAGCGCAATCCGCTGCGCAGGCTGCTGATCATTCAGCCCGGCCCGCCCCGGTTGGCGTTCGCGCTGCGGGCCGCGCTCTGTATGGCCGCACCCGTGGTGGTGGGCTGGGTCTGCGGCGACATCGGAGCCGGGTTGATCGCGACGCTCGGCGCGTTCACTGCGCTCTACGGCGCCAACCGGCCCTATCTGTACCGCGCGGGGTATCTCGCGGCGATCGCGATCTGCTTCGCGGTTTTCGTGACGTTCGGCGACTGGGCCGCCCAGCGGCCGTGGACCGGGGTGCTGGCCATCTGCGCGGTGGCGGTGCTCGCGACGTTCGTGTGCAACGCCCTGTCGGTGGGACCGCCGGGCGCGTACATGTTCATGCTGGCGTGCGCCGCGGGGACCGGCCTGGAGACCGCGCACCTGTCCCGATGGCACGTCGGGCTGCTGGTGCTCGGCGGCGGTGCCTTCGCGTGGGTGGTGCACATGATCGGTGCGGTGGCGGGGTATCGGCGACCCGAGCGGGGGTCCGTAGCCGCGGCCCGGCGGGCGGTCGAGGGCTATGTGGCGGCGATGGGCAGCGATGCGGAATTGTCGGCGCGGCACCGCGCGGCGCGGGCGTTGCACGACTGCTGGCAGATGCTGGTCAACTTCCAACCGCCGCGCGCGGTTCCACCGCCTCGGTTGCGTGCGCTGCGGGGTGAGGCACTCCTGCTGCACTTCCAATTCGCTGATGCGATGAACGGCGCGACGACCACCAGTACGCCCGATCCTGACAGTGTGCCGCTGGGGCGACCCCGGACCGTGGACCTGCTGCGCCGGTCGGCCGCCCGCGGATCGCCGGTGGGCCGCATCGCGATCCGCGTCGGTGTGGCCGCGGTGATCGCTGGATTCGTCGCGATGTGGCTCGGTGTTGATCACGCGTACTGGGCGGTGGCCGCGGCGGTGCTCATGCTTCATCAGGGATTCGACTGGGTCCGTACCGTCACCCGCGGGCTGGAGCGGGTGGTGGGCACGTTCGTCGGGCTTGCCGTGGCGGGCGCCGTGCTGGCCGCCAACCCGCACGGATTGGTGCTGGCGGTCCTGCTCGCAGCACTGCAGTTCGGCGTCGAGATGCTGGTGGTTCGCAGCTACGCGCTGGCGGTCGTCCTCATCACACCGTTGGCCCTGACCATTGCCTTCGGCGGTCGGCCGGTCGACGACGTGGCCGCGCTGTTGATGGCGCGCGGTGTCGACACGCTGATCGGCTGTCTGGCAGCACTTCTCGTGTACGGGCTGGCGTCGCGCGGGCATGATGTGGCGCGGCTGGCCGATACCGCCACCGCCACCCTGGGTGACATCGGCGCGACGGTGCCGTTCGTGGCCGGCGGGACCGTACGCAGTGCCGCGGCGCTGGCCGCCCGGCGCGATCTGCAGTTGAGCCTGCTGGCGATGGTGGCGGCCTACGACAACGGCGTGGGCGGTTCCGTGCGCGAACGTGATGCGGCCGAACGACTCTGGCCCACTGTGATGGCCACCGAGAACCTCGGCTACCGGGTGCTCGCCGCGTGCTGGTCGGTGGAACACGGCGACGGCGCACCACCCGAGTTGTTCGCGCAGCAGATCGCCGAGGAACGGCAGCGTTTGCAGGAAGAACTTGTCCGACAGCCGGATTAGGGCTGCGGTGTCAGCCCTGCGCCGATCCGGCCGTGCCGTCGGAGCGCGTCCACGCGACGCTGAGTTCGTCGCGCTCGCCGAAGCGGACCAGGTGCCGTCCGACGACGTCCTCGTAGGTGGCGACGTCGTCCCCGGTGCCCTGGATCTGCAGCACCAGTGCCTCCGGGGTGGAGGTCAGGGTGACGTGGGAGCCGTTCATGTCGAGCGTGCCCGATCCGGTGGTCTCGTCCCAGTTGCCCACCGAGCGGCGGCCCAGGTGTGAGACGAGTTGCTTGCCGTAGCGGGGCGCGCGGTCGGTGGCGACGGTGGCGGTGCTGGTGAGGGTCATGGGGTTTCCTTCCGAAGGGTTGCGGTCAGGTGGCCGGCGCAGGCGATGCCGGCCGCGCCGACCATGACGATGCCCGCGGGCACCGCGGTGGTCTCGCCGGCCAGGCTGGCCAGCGGAGAAACCAAGGCCGCCAACAGGAATTGGCTCGAACCGAGCAGGGCCGAAGCGGTGCCGGCGGCTCGTGGCACCGCGCCGAGGGCCAGGGCCGTACTGTTGCCGAAGATCAGGCCCATGCTGGCGACGGCCGTCCACAGCGGCACCGCGAGCCATCCGGTGGGAGCTCCGGCGGCGGCCAGCGTGAGCACCGCGATGCTCGAGCCGAGCAGGATGACCAGCCCCGTGCGGGCCAGTGCGGCGACGTCGTGCGTGACGACCAGGCGGGCGGACAGGGTACTGCAGCCCAGCAGGCCCAGCGCGTTGAGGCCGAAGGCCATTCCGTACTGGTTGGGCGACAGGCCCATCATGTTCTGGTAGATGAACGGTGATGCCGAGATGTAGGCCATCAGCGCCGCGAACGCGAAGCACAGCGCCACGGTATTGCCGACGTAGGTCCGGCTGCGCAGATCACGCAAAGGTGAACCGGCACCGGCCTTTTGAGCGCGCAGCTCGGCGCGGCGGTGTTCGGTGTGGGTCTCCTTGACCACCACTAACACCGCAATCAGCATGGTGGTGGCGATTCCGAGGACCACTCCCAGGGTTCCGCGCCAGCCCAGTGGCCGGACCAGGAATCCACCAACCAGGGGAGCCACCACCGGGGCGATGCCACCGATTATCATCATCAGGCTGAAGGCGCGGGCGGCGGCCCGGCCGGTGGCCAGGTCGGCGATGATCGCGCGACCGATGACCATCCCGGCCGCGCCCGCACAACCCTGTACGAAACGCGCGCCGATGAGAATCTCGATGGTGGGGGCGAGGACGGCGGCGACGCTGGCCGCGACACAGATCACGGCCCCGCTGACCAGCGGTGCGATGCGACCGAAGCGGTCCGAGAGGGGCCCGAACACGAGTTGCCCGATGGCGAGCCCCAGCAGGAATGCCGTGAGCGTGAGCTGGACGCCCGTCGGCGTGGTGTGCAGATCGTCGACCATCGTGGGGAAGGCCGGGAGATAGAGGTCGATCGCGAACGGGGCGACCGCGGAGAGCAGGGCAAGGGTGATCAGGAGGGCGGGCGTGATGGTGGTGGTGCGCCCGGCGCCGGTTGCCGTTGTGGTCATGAATCTCCCGCCCCGTAGATACTTGTGAAAGTATAGTTGTTTATTCACAACTATTGCAAGACATCCACCGTTGACGGGACAACACTTCTCTGGAACTGTCTTCTCGGACCGGAACTGTCATGTTCCCCATTGGAGAGCGGCATTCTCCCGCGCTGAAGGAGCGACCAGATGGCCAAGGCCTACATCATCGTCACCGAGGACGTCCACGATCCGGCGGGCTTCCAGGCCTACATGGGAGAGGCCGCCAAGGCGATGGCCGACGGCACCGCGACCGTCCTGGCGTTCGACCCCAGCCCCGAGGTGATCGAGGGAGAGTGGCACGGCCCGCAGACCATCATCATGGAGTTCGAATCGAGCGACGCGGCGAAAGCCTGGTACAACTCCGAGCTCTATCAGAAGGCAGCCCCGATGCGGCAGGCCTCGGCGGACTGCAAGGTCGCCATCGTCCAGGGCATGTGATTTCGGTGCAATAGCCGTCGCTGACCGACGGTGTATGCACCGAAATCACTCAGGTGTTACGGCCGCCGTTGACGCCGACGATCTGACCGGTGATGTAGCCGGCCTCCTCGGACACCAGGAACGAGCACGTCGCCGCGATGTCCTCGGGTTTGCCGATCCGGCGCACCGGGGTGGCGGCGATGGTCTTCTCGATATCGCCCAGGTTGCCGCGTTGTTCGGCGCTGCGCAGCATGGGGGTGTCGATGAAACCCGGCGGAATGGCGTTGACCGTGACACCGCTGGGGCCGAACTCGAGTGCCAGCGACTTGGTCAGGCCGTTGACGCCGGACTTCGCCGACACGTAGTGCGTCATGTACGGAGTGCCGGAATGCGTGCTCGACGACGAGATGTTCACGATCCGGCCCCAGCCGGCGTCGATCATGTCCGGCAGCACGGCCTGGATCATGTGGAAGACACCGTGCAGGTTCACGTTGACGATGCGTTGCCAGTCCTCGAACGAGATCTTGAGGAACGGCTTGAACCCGTCGACACCCGCGGCGTTCACCAAAATGCTTACCGGCCCGAGGTTTTCGTGGATGCTCTTGAGCGCCGCGTCGATCTGGGCCCGGTCGGTGACGTCGGCCGCATACGAGTTGGGCGTGTCCGAGGACTGCAGATCGATGGTGGCGACCCGGTAGCCGTCGGCCCCCAGCCGCTCGGCGATGGCCTTGCCGATACCGGAGCCGCCGCCGGTCACCAGCGCGACCTTCTGTGCTCTGCTCTCGTCAGTCATGACTCTCCTCTATATCTGTGGGGGCTGAACCATCTGTGGGGGCTGAAACTCGGCGGGGTGCGCGCAGTCCGAGGACCCGGCGGCCGGCGTCGAGGAGCTGTGCGTGCAGTTCATCGCGGTCGAGATTGGCGAAGCCCGGGCTGGAGGCGCCCGCGATGCCGGCAAGCGCGACGGCGGCCTTGACGGGACCGCCGGGGCCGGGGTTGACCGCCGCCAGTACCGCCATCTGCCGGTCGATGAGGTTGTCCCACTCCTTGCTGGCTCGCAGCATCTGGGCCACGGACGGGTCGGCCGCGAGCACCGAGACCACCCGGTTGTCGACGGCGAGTTGGGCGAACCCATTGATCAGGCACTCGGCGCGAGCGGGTGTGCTGCGTTGGTTCTCGGCCGCGTCGACGACGGCGCGCAGTTGTTCGAGGATCGGGCCCACCACGGCGTCGAGCAATTCCTCGCGGGTGCGGAAGTGGTGGTAGATCGCCGCCTTGGTGAGGCCGAGCTCGTCGGCGATCATCTGCAACGACGTGCCCGCGAACGTGTGCACGGTGCACAGGTCGATCGCCGCCTCGATCAGACGCGCACGGGTGTCGCCCGTCGTGGGCGCCACCGAAGTCGCCGGAACCGTCACGGCATGATCCTCTCCATTGCTAGCCGATCGTACAGTAGATTCCTTTACGATCGTCAAGTACTGTACTAGTCGATCGTAAAGCCGAAATTGGAGAGCAGCCCTCGATGACCGAACTCGATCAGCTCGATTTCTTCACCGACCCGAACCTGGTCGCCGACCCGTATCCGTACATGGAGGCCATGCGGGAGGGATGCCCGGTACGACGCGAACCCCACAAGAACGTCATAGTCGTGACGGGCTACGACGAGGCCGTCGCCGTCTTCGGCGACGCGGACACGTTCTCCTCGTGCACCGCCGTCACCGGGCCCTTCCCCGGCTTCCCCGTCCCGATCGAGGGCGCGGCCGACGACGTCACCGACATCATCGAGGAGTATCGCGAGCAGCTCCCGTTCAGTGACCAGGTCACGGTGATGGATCCGCCGAAGCACACCGAGCACCGCGCGTTGCTGATGGGACTGATCACCCCGAAGCGGCTCAAGGAGAACGAGGACTTCATGTGGGCGCACGCCGACAGGTACCTCGAGCCCTACCTGGCCACCGGCGGCGACTTCATCAAGGGGTTCGGCGCGCCGTTCACCCTCGCCGTCATCGCCGACCTGCTCGGCGTCCCGGAGGAGGACCGCCCCGAGTTCGCCGAGCACATGGATCACAGCAAGGGCGGGGTCGGCAACACCAACGAGAAGTCCCTGGGGCACAGCCCGCTCGAGTACCTGTACCAGAAGTTCTCCGCCTATATCGAGGACCGGCGCGCGACCCCGCGCGAGGATGCGCTCTCGGAGATGGCCGCCGCGAAGTTTCCCGACGGATCCACCCCGGAGGTGATGGACGTGGTACGCATCGCGGCCAACCTCTACACCGCCGGGCAGGAGACCACGGTTCGGCTGTTGAGCACGGCGCTGAAGCTGTTGGCCGAGGATCCGGAGCTGCAGCAGCGCCTGCGTACCGAGCGCGACCTGATCCCCAACTTCATCGAGGAGTGCCTGCGGTTCGAGAGCCCGGTCAAGGGTGACTTCCGGTTGGCCAAACGGAATACCACCGTTGGCGGCGTGGACGTGCCCGCCGGCACCACTGTCATGGTGATGAACGGAGCCGCCAACCGCGATCCCCGCCAGTTCGAGAATCCCGGCGTGCTGGACATCGAGCGGACCAACGCCCGCCGGCACATCGCGTTCGGCCGGGGTGTGCACAGCTGTCCGGGTGCGCCGTTGGCCCGCGCCGAGGCCAAGGTCAGCCTGGAGCGAATCCTGCAGCGCACCAAGAACATCCGGCTCTCCGAAGAGCACCACGGCCCGGCCGGGCAGCGCCGGTTCAGCTACGTGCCGACCTTCATCCTGCGCGGCCTGACCGACCTGCACCTGGAGTTCGACTGATGCGCGCGTCGGTCAACGACGGGCTGTGCCGCGGCCACGGGGTGTGCGTCGCCCTGTGCCCGGAGGTGTTCACGCTCACCGACTGGGGCTACGCCGAGGCGATCGACGACGACGTGCCGGCGGAGTTCGAGGGCGCGGTGCGCGAAGCGATCGAAGCCTGCCCCGAGCACGCGATCACCGCGGAGTAGCCGCGGGGATCAGGCGTTGACGATCACCGGGTCGCCGATGCCGACGTTGTTGTAGTACCACTGCGCGTTGTCCGGGCTGAGGTTGACGCAGCCGTGGCTGACGTTGGAGTAGCCCTGTTGCCCGACCGACCACGGTGCGGAGTGCACGTAGACGCCGCCCCAGGTGATCCGGACCGCGTAGTACACCGTCAGCTTGTAGCCCTCCGGGTCGTTGAGCGGGATGCCGATGGTCCGCGAGTCCATCACCACCGGATTCTGCTTCTCCAGGACGGTGAACGAGCCGACGGGGGTCGGGTGCTTGGGCTTACCCATCGAGGCTGGCATCTTCCGGGCGACCTCGCCGTCGATGCTGACGGTGAACGTGTGGTTGGAGATGCTGGCCACACCCACCACCGACGCGCCGACGTTGAAGTCCAGCGGCATGTTGCCGACGG